>Ga0208704_100002_pt1 | contig 154047 bp, 125 predicted proteins | sample DeeseametaMP0144_FD_184221 | JGI IMG/M metagenome (GOLD analysis project Ga0208704, IMG submission 184221) | Marine microbial communities from the Deep Atlantic Ocean - MP0144 (SPAdes) | ecosystem: Environmental > Aquatic > Marine > Oceanic | place: West of Cape Verde, Atlantic Ocean...
CATTACGCATTACGCATTACGCATTACGCATTACGCATTACGCATTACGCAAATGATCAGCCACCAAGAATGCCATTTCAAGTACTTGGTCTGCATTTAAGCGCGGGTCGCATTGCGTTTTGTAGGCTTGCGCTAAGTCTTCATCGCTAATTTCATAAGCACCGCCTGTACACTCCGTTACGTGCTGACCGGTCATTTCAAGGTGAATACCACCTGCGTGAGTACCTTCTGCTTCGTGAGCTTGGAAAAACTGCTTAATTTCTTTCAAAATTGCATCGAAGTTACGGGTTTTATAGCCGCTAGATGCCGAGAACGTGTTGCCGTGCATCGGGTCAGAGCTCCACACTACGTGTCTGCCTTCAGCTTTCACTTTACGCAATAAGCGTGGCAAATTGTCGGCTAAATTATCGGCGCCCATACGCGTAATTAGCGTTAAACGACCTGGATCGTTTAGCGGGTTAAGCGCATCAATCAAACGAATAAGCTCGTCTTCTTGCATGCTTGGCCCCACTTTCACACCAATTGGGTTGTGAATGCCACGGAAAAACTCAACGTGCGCATGGTCAAGTTGACGGGTACGCTCGCCAATCCACACCATGTGAGCCGAACAATCGTAAGGCTTACCGGTAAGGGTATCGATGCGTGTTAGCGCCTGCTCATAGTTCAACAGCAATGCTTCATGCGACGTGAACAGTGAGGTCTCGTGCAGCGTAGAACTGGTTTGTGCGTTAATACCAATAACATCCATAAACTCAAGGGTATCTTGAATACGGTTGGCCATATCAGAATAACGCTCTTTAAGCGGATTGTTTTCAACGAACGCCATGTTCCAGCGGTTAACTTCATGAAGGTCGGCCAAACCACCTTGCGCGAACGCGCGAAGTAAATTCAGTGTTGACGCACTGCGATGGTAGGCTTCCAACAAACGGTCAGGATCTGGTCGACGGGCCGCTTCGGTAAATTCGAAGTTGTTGATGATATCACCACGATAGCTTGGCAAGGTCACGCCATCGCGGGTTTCGAAATCTGATGAGCGCGGCTTGGCGTACTGGCCTGCCATACGGGCAACCTTAGTTACCGGACAACGACCAGCAAAGGTAAGCACAATGGCCATTTGAAGAATAACTTTAAAGGTATCGCGAATTTTAGGCGCATTAAATTCGTCAAACGACTCAGCACAGTCGCCGCCTTGTAAAAGAAAGCCTTTACCCAAGCTGACTTCACCTAGCTGGCGTCTAAGCTCACGGGCTTCAGCAGCAAATACAAGCGGTGGATAAGAACTTAATGTTTGCTCTACTTCTTTTAAACGTACTTTGTCGTCGTACTCTGGTTGCTGAAGAATAGGTTTATTTCTCCAACTGTCTACTTGCCAATTACTCAACGGTGTTCTCCTGAATAAAAAACGTAGGGCAAACGTTTTACTGAAAATATTTATTGAAGCTAGATGCTTCGAATAAAAAGACTGTAACGCGCTTAACAGTGCGTCTGTAGCGCTTTTTTCTAATCAGTCTAATGTGAAAATGTGAATCTAAAAAAATGCTGGGGGCACTTTACCACATTTATTCTAGGGAAATAGGTGCGCAAACTTGAATTTCTAGAAAGTTATCGTGCTTGCTTATAGCAAAATAGCATTCAAACACACTTTCTAAGTTTGTTTGCGTGGCCACCTCTTGTGGCTTACCGAACGCTACCATGCGACCTTTTTGCATAAGCCATAAACTATCGCAATAGTTGGCACTAAGCGCGATATCGTGAGACGTCATAAGAAGGGTATTCCCTTTATCGCAAAGGAATTTTACCAAACTAGCCAGTGCATATTGATGCCTTATATCAAGCCCTTGCAGAGGCTCGTCTAAAAACGCTATGCCCTCTCCGCGCTCTAACTGCGGCCATATTTGCAAAAGCGAACGACAAATTTCTACTCGCTGACGCTCACCGCCAGAAAGCTGGGTGACAATTTGGTTCAAGAAACCCGATATTTCGAGTGCTTTTTCTAAAACCGGAGGAATTAGTACATCTTGCTGTGCTGTTGCATAAAAGCTTAGGTACTCTTTTACCGACAAGTGAAAACCACTTTCGCTTTGTTGCGCTAATAAGGTGCGCACACTCGCAAGTGTTGCCAGCGACCAATCGTTCATTGGTTTACCTAGCAGCATGACGGTGCCCTCATCAGCGTCAATAAGGCCCGCAAGGGTAAGCAACAGTGTTGATTTCCCTGCCCCATTTGGCCCTATAATGTGAACGCACTCGCCTTTTTTTGCACGTAAACCTTCCACCGAAAGTCGCGATGCCACTTTTACATTCTGTAAGCTTAAAACGGTACGACTATCTGCTAGGTTATGGCTATTCGCTGGGCTATTGCAATCAGCAACGTCATCTTTAACGCTAACGTTTTCCTTAGGGTTAGTAATTATGGTGTCTTGCTCACTAGCATTTATTCGTTCATTGCTGCCAGAATCAGGGCGTTGCTGGGGTCTAAAATTGTTTGTCGTCATTTCATTTCCCCTCCACTACCCTTTTATTTGACCTTTAGCTAATGCCCAAATTAATAATGGACCGCCTAACGTAGCTGTTACCATAGACACCGGAAGCGTAATGGCACGGGTCATTTCAGAGCTTAACGCAACCAGCATCAGCAGACTTGCACCACTTAATGCACTTAACGGCAACAAATAGCGATTATTATGCCCGATGATCAAACGTAAGATATGCGGTACTAATAAGCCAACAAAAGCAATAGAGCCTGCCATAGACACCGCAGTGCCTACAGCAATAGCGCAGACAATGAGTGCGCGCTCAGTGAGTTTCTCCACATCCACACCACTGCTTTTTGCTGCAAGTTCACCAGCATAGAGCTTGTTTAAATCGCCGGCGAAATAAAGCTGTAATGCGACAGCAACAGCGATTAACGGGCCGCCCACTGACAAAATTAACCAGTTAGTTTGGTACAAGCTGCCCATTAACCAGAAAGTAAGATTGCGAAGGGCATTAGCGTCGCTGAACATGTAAAGCCAAGCGATAATAGCGCCGCTAAGAGTAGAGATGGCAATACCCGCTAGAATAACAGCCGTAGAGGAGCCCAACAGTTTTCTTGCTAAGCGGTAGATAATAAATGTAGATAACAACGCACCAATAAAACATCCCAAAGGCAGCAAATAGTGTAGGTACGCTGTAGCCCATTGTGGGGTTAGCAGTAGCAAAAGCGCAGCAACCAAGCTTGCGCCACTCGTAATGCCAATAATTCCCGGATCTGCCAGGGGATTTCGCAGTACTACTTGCAAGGTAGCGCCACTTGTAGACAGTGCCGCCCCTACTAAACACGCAGTGAGAATAAGCGGTATTTGAAGCTGAACAATAATATGCTGTTTTAGTTCAGCCGCCGTATCAGACAGCCCTGTCACGCCAACAATCCCTACCACACCTATGACGAGTGACAAAAGTACTGTTATTACAACCAAAGTGACGGCGGTGCGTTTAGTTCCTGTCATTGTCAATACGGGTTCTCAACGTGGGCTTTCGAGATGGTTTATCAATATGATCTGCGTTTATTGTTGTTGGGTTTGTTTAATATGCGCAATCAAACCGTCCGACGCTTCTTCGATAAGATCCAACACCAGCTCAAAGCCGCGCTTGCCGCCATAATATGGATCAGGTACTTCTTTATCGTCTGCATTTGCAAAATCAAGAAACAGCTTAATTTTATCGTGGTACTGGCTAGGCGACATACCGTGCAAATTAGCAAGGTTGCTGTTATCCATGGCAAGAATGAAGTCAAATCGTTCAAAATCGCTTTCATCAACACGTCGGCATTTCAGCCCTTTGAAGCTGTAACCTCGCTCTACGCCAGCGGCTTGCGAACGCTTATCGGGCGGGTTACCAATGTGATAGCCGTGGGTTCCCGCTGAGTCGATTTCTATATTCAATCCGGCTTGTGCAGCCTTGTGTTTAAACACGGCTTCTGCGGTTGGAGAACGACAAATATTACCCAAACACACGAACAACACCGATGTAGATTGTTTCATTCAAAATCCTATTTCAACACAGTGACGGAGCGTGACTAAACTTTATGCCTAGTTTCACGTATGATACGCCGTCAGAAAAATTGTGGAGTTAGTATGACCGCACATGTACTTATGCTAAGTAGCTCACGCCAAGGCGACGAGGCTTACTTAGAGCACGCTAGAGCGCTTATTTTTGCACACTTAGGCGAAATTCGCGACCTTCTATTTGTTCCTTACGCCGCCGTAACTCAAACGTACGATAGCTACGTGGACGCCGTTGCTACCGCCCTGCCAGAGTGCAAGGTTACGGGCCTACATACCGTTGAAGATCCGGTTGCCGCAGTAAATAACGCGAAGAAAAACGGCCAAGCCATTGTTGTAGGCGGTGGAAACACCTTTCACCTGCTTTCCACCCTTTATGCGAACGCGCTTATTGTGCCAATAAAGCATGCCATCGCCGATTGTACTCCTTATATTGGATGGAGTGCAGGTTCGAATATTTGTGGTCAATCAATTAGAACCACTAACGACATGCCCATTATCGAGCCGCCGAGTTTTGATGCGCTAGATATCGTGCCGTTTCAGTTAAACCCGCACTACACCGATTATCAGCCGCCGGGCCACAATGGCGAAACCCGCGACCAACGTCTGGCAGAGTTCACCACGCTTAATCCAACCACACCAGTAGTTGCTATTCGCGAAGGCACAGCGCTGCGCCTTACTAATAATCAACTTAGCCTAGTGGGTGAAAAAGACGGCTTTATCTTTCTAGGTGAAGAAAAAACGCCAATCAGTTCAGGTGATGATTTAACTTATTTGCTTGATAGCGGCGAATAGCGCCTCATCGCTAGGCGCTACCTGGTAGGGAATTTCTGCCAGTAGCGGCTCGGGTAACATGGCTTTAAGAGAATGCAGATTTTCTTGGTATCGCGTCATGTTACCCGTAATGTCGTTCGCAACCCATCCTTTAATGGTAAGTCCATCGGCGCGAATTGCTTCTGCGGTTAATAGCGCATGATTTAAGCACCCCAAACGCATGCCTACAACTAAAATCACATCCATTTTGAGTGTTTTCACGACATCAGAAAGATAGTAAGTGGGCGTATACTCATCACCTACCGTTAGCGGTAAACGCCACCCACCTGCACCTTCCATTAACAGAAGATCTGGTTGATAGGCGTGCAGTTCATCAAGCCCTTTTGCAATCTCGTCAAACGTTAACGCAACACCTTCTTCAAGAGCTGCAATATGTGGCGCTATAGCCGGCTTTAATGCAATTGGGTTTATTTGATGCAAAGGAAGTGTCTGTCCACTTTCTTCGTTTTTTTCATTTGCGCTTTTTAGCTCGTTATTGTCTGTTAGTTTAATGGCTTTATTTGCGCGTATTTTGGAGCACACTTGCTGAATATTTAGCGCATCTTCGTTAACCCACTCGCCATTTATCTGTTCGCATCCGGCTGCAATAGGCTTGTAGCCGATGGCGCTTAACGAGGATTTTTGCGCAGCTTGTAGTAGTTGGCAGGTAACATAGGTTTTACCTACTTCGGTGTCGGTACCGGTTATGAAATACTGCTTCATCGTTTTTCCAATCTAAAATGACTTACGCGGTAGGTAAGCGGTAACTTACTTTCTACACTGCTCATATTACTGTAAGCCATGGCTAATTTTTTAAGATCTCGACGGGTGAGCGGCGGTTGTCTTTGGCCGGTTTCACCTGCCCCCACCCCCTTCACAGAGCGCAGTAGCGACATAATATCGCAGTGAGTATCGACATAGTCCTTAGTAATCACCCGTTGCAAAGAAAGGCCCGACTGCTTAAAGCCATTTACCCACTGCGCTGTTGTTGGCATATAGGTTTCGGCCTGTGGAAGCTGCGCTACTTTGCGCGCCGTTTTAAGCTCACTAAATGAACCCGCCACCATAATCGCCAGCTCGGCAATACCACTCTTTTCAAGCACTCGCGCTACCTCATTAGCAACAAGACGAGTATCGCTAACCCACTGAAGCGCCATAGATGAAAATACGGTTGAAAATTGGCTATCACAGAAAGGCAAATCAACAGCACTACCTTCTACGAAAATGGGGTCAGAGTACATTTTTCTGGCCTGCGCCAACATGCCCTCGGCAATGTCTACGCCAGTTGCAGCTGCACCTTTATTTGCAAGGGTTTGGGTATGAATGCCAGTACCACAGCCGATATCAAGAGCCTTACCCTGTAAGGCTATAGGTAAGTTCTTTATTGCCTGCTTGGCAATAATGCGCTGAACACTTGCAATACTGTTGTACTGCGCAGCCGCTTTTGAAAAGCGATGTGCCACGTCCTGCTCATTAATTGTTGAAGCAGTATCATCGCGTTCAGCTTTTGCAGCGCCTTTAGTTGTTATAGAGCCTTCGGCTGTAATATAGCCCTCAGTTTTTGCCTTCTCCTCGGCATTCAAATGTGCCGCAGCTTTGGAAGAGCAATCAGAAGGGTAAGCAGTTTTAACTGTGAGAGTCCCTTTAGCGTTCGTCGCTCTCTCAGATTCAAAAGATGTCTCGGACGAAAAAGCCCCGTTTGCCTTAAAAGCCGCCTGCGCCGCGTCACGCGACAGCTTACCGTCGAAGAGACTTCTCGATTCTGCCGACATAGCAGCTTTTACAGCGGGACTTAGTGACATCGTTACATCTCTTTTTTACTTACAGAGTCAGGAGCATTCACAGCGCTGTCTGATTCTTTTTCTACTGAAGTCTCACTTAACGCCGAGTTATTAAGTGAAAGCTCTAGGGCATCAAGCAATACGTCAATATCTTGTGATGTATGATTTGACGTAACCGTTATGCGCAGCCTGTCTTGGTTTTTCGGTACAGTAGGCTGTCTGATAGCCGTTGCCCAAATGCCGCGCTGCTTTAGCCCGTCACTTAGCGCTATCGCGCGCTCCGGGCTACCAACAATAATGGGCTGAATCGCGCTTTGCGATTGCCCCAAGGTGATTTCAATTGATGCGTCGCCTTTCTCGCTTGTATTAAGTGTCTGTCCAAAGCGTTTTTGAAACGACTCTCTGAAATAGGTGATATTGGTTTGTAGCGTCTCGCGGCGGGCAGTATCACTGGCGATATGTGTAAGAGAGTACAAGGTCGCCACCGCTTGTGCTGGTGGCATGGCAGTGGAATACACGTAGTGTTTAGAAAAATTCACCAGATAATCAATTAGGGTTTGGCTTCCCGCAATAAAGGCTCCGGCCGTGCCCACTGCTTTGCCAAATGTTCCCATAACAATAGGCGCTTGTTGCTGGCTTAAGTTTAGTGCTTCTGCTGTGCCGAAGCCGTTTTCACCCAATACACCCATACCGTGTGCATCGTCTAACATGAACCATGCATTATATTTAGCGGCCAGTTCAGCGATACCTTCACAAGGCGCTACGTCACCGTCCATACTAAACACACCTTCACTGGCAATCAGAATGTCTTGCTGGTTTGCATCAGAATTACCAACCACATCGGGCACCTGGCTTTGACAAACGTTTGATAGCATGCTCTCTAAATGACTTAGATCGTTATGCTTGAAACGGCGAAGCTTAGCACTGTCAGATACACATTGCGCACCCTCTAAAAACGAAGCGTGCATGAGCTTGTCGGCAATAATATGACCCGCACTCGCGCTTTTATTAGGGTGAGACATGTGAGGAAAAAGTGCCATGCACAGTGCCTGATTGGCGGCAAAGCCAGAGTTAAACAACAGCGCAGCTTCTCGGTTTAACCCATCGGCAATGTAGGCTTCTAGCGCCAAATGAGCCTGTGTGTGCCCAGTTACCAAAGGCGATGCACCACTGCCACCACCAAATTGCGCTAGCCCCTCAACCCAACTTTGCAATACACCCCCATGCTGGCGCATGCCTAGGTAGTCATTGCTTGAAAAATTAAGGTAGTGCTCACCGTTAATACAAATAATGCTGTCTTTTTCGTATTGCTGGCAGTGGCGCTGGCGCAGCAAGCCTTGCTCGGCACGCGCGCTCAGCGAATCGTCTAACCAGTGAAAGGCCATTACACCTCCGTTAAATGCTGTTTCTTTGGCGCTACCTTAGGCTTGGTTGCATCAATAAACAAGTCGTTACTGTCGTCGGCTTGTTCTTGTTGCTGGGCAATTTCTTCTTCCAACACTTGTTGATGTGCTTCGTCTGAGTAATCCCTTGTACGCTCAGTATTAATACCAAGCTTTTTGAACAGCATAACATCTTCATGGGTATCTGGGTTTGACGTAGTTAACAGCTTGCAGCCATAGAAAATAGAATTCGCGCCTGCCATAAAACAAAGCGCCTGCATTTGTTCGTTCATCGCTTCGCGGCCTGCCGACAAGCGCACATGTGACTTGGGCATCATGATACGAGCCACGGCAATAGTGCGGATAAACTCAAAATAGTCCAGGTCTTCTACGCTATCGAGTGGCGTACCTTTTACTTTAACCAACATGTTAATAGGCACACTTTGAGGCTGCTCAGGAAGGTTAGCTAATTGCACTAACATACTAGCCCGATCGCTCACCGTTTCTCCCATGCCCACAATCCCCCCAGAGCAAACGTTCATGCCTGCAGCACGCACGTTCTCTAAGGTATTCAATCGGTCTTGGTAAGTACGGGTCGTGATAATATCGCCGTAGTATTCCGGAGAGGTATCAAGGTTGTGATTATAATAATCAAGGCCCGCTTGCTTTAATGCCACAGCTTGATCCCGGGTCAACATACCCAGCGTCATGCAGGTTTCTAAGCCTAAGCTTTTCACCTCTTCAACCATTTTCAAAATGTAAGGCATGTCTCTGTCGCGTGGATTTCGCCAAGCAGCTCCCATACAAAAACGGGTTGAGCCTACTTGCTTTGCCTCTTTCGCACGCTGGATAACCTTTTCAATTTCTAGCAGGCGCTCTTTTTCTAGGCCCGTATCATAACGGGCACTTTGTGGACAGTACTTGCAGTCTTCAGGACATGCACCGGTTTTAATCGACAAAAGCGTGCTAACCTGCACTTCATTCGGATTAAAATGCTGTCTATGCACCACTTGGGCATTAAACAGTAAATCGTTAAATGGCATGGCAAACAAAGCTTCGACTTCGGCTTTGGTCCAATCGTTTCGAATAGTTGTCGTTTGCGCAGAATGCGCACTAGCCAGCGTCATTGACTGTCCTTTACTAATTATTATTGCTGGCTTAGTCTATGCCCCAATATCGAGTTGTCAACTCTGACCAATTTCAAACCTTTACCAATGGTTAATTTGTGAACAGTATAGAATTTGATAAACAACACATTTGGCACCCCTATACCTCAGCGGTTAATCCCCTTCCCTGCTATGAAGTAGTTGGTGCAAAAGGCGCTGAACTTACCTTGGCCACAAGTGAAGTATTAGTAGACGGCATGTCTAGCTGGTGGGCTGCTATTCACGGCTACAACCATCCTGTACTCAACGATGCTGCGCACAAGCAAATTGACGCATTTTCTCACGTTATGTTTGGCGGTATTACCCACCAGCCGGCGGTAGATTTGTGTAAATCGTTACTTAACATGGTGCCGGCAGGTTTAGAGCGTGTATTTTTAGCAGACTCTGGCTCAGTGTCTGTTGAAGTTGCGATAAAGATGGCGATTCAGTATTGGGCATGCCAAGGGCGCACAGAGAAGTCGCGCATTGTCGCGCCGCGCAATGGCTACCACGGCGACACGTTCGCTGCAATGAGCGTGTGCGATCCCATTAACGGTATGCATAGTTTATTTGAGGGTGTACTGAGCAAGCAGATTTTTGCGCCCGCCCCTCAAACTCGCTTTGGGCAAACGTTTAGCGAAGATGACATTCTTCCGCTTGAAGAGATTTTTGAAAAACATCACCACACCATGGCTGCCCTCATCTTAGAACCCGTTGTTCAAGGTGCGGGAGGCATGCGTATTTATCACCCCGAATACTTAAAGCGCTGCCGCCAGCTTTGCGATACCTACGACGTGCTTCTAATTTGCGATGAAATTGCTACTGGCTTTGGCCGTACAGGCAAACTCTTTGCTTGCGAGCATGCAGGCATTTCGCCTGACATTATGTGTTTGGGTAAAGCGATTACCGGCGGTTATATGACCCTTGCCGCGACCATGTGTACCGAAGATGTGGCATTAGGAGTTTGCCAAGGTGAGCCGGGCGTTTTTATGCACGGTCCAACCTACATGGGAAACCCGTTAGCTTGTACAGTGGCCAATGCTAGTCTATCGCTCATCAACCAAAACCATTGGCAGCAACAAGTTCCTGCCATTGAGAAACAATTACAAAGCGAATTGGCAAAATGTGCAGACTTACCGCGAGTTACCGACGTAAGGGTGTTAGGTGCTATAGGGGTAGTCGAGACGGCAAATCCAGTCAACGTAGCCGAAATTCAACGCCATTTTGTGAAACAAGGCGTGTGGATACGTCCATTTGGGAAGTTGGTATACATTATGCCTCCGTACATCATATCTTCCGAGCAATTAAGTAGGTTGACCCACGCCATTTACACAGCCTTGAAATAACAAGAGAGGTTGTTAGGCTATTTACTTACTTTTTGTCCATACAAGAGATTTAACATCGAATCGCCTGTTTATTGAAAGTGAAAACCTCTTTATGCAACGTGCATATATCGAATATTAAACGGGTACTTAATAGTGAGTCTTTATAGCGAGTTTTAAATGATAGTGCGTGTTTTAGATAAAGTTGTATTTGCAGTTTTGTTTATCATCACACTACAAGTCCCCATTTTGGCGGATCACTATCGCCAATACCTTAATGGTTATTACGACGCCTTGCGTGATGAAGTTTCTAGTTCTTCAGTATTGGCAAAACAGCATGGCTTCTCTTCTGTTGAAGCCATGCTTGATAGCTTACAGAAAAACAGCGAACCCGTTGTGCGCGAAAACGCGTCCATGAAAGCTGCTCGCTTTGCGCAGATCACTACTTTAGAACAAGGTATGAGAAAGCTAGAACACGGCCATTATTTTGAAAAGCTCGTGTTTATGGCCTCACCTTCTCAATATGAAACGCTTAAACGCGTGCTCGATAATTTCAGTCCGTCTGTGCCGCTAACACCTTCCTCAATAGTATTTAGTTTAGTTACCGCTATATTACTTAACCTGTTAATTTGGACACCGCATTTCTGCTACTGTCAGGTTAAGAAATTAAAAGACAGGCCGAAGCGTTACTCTTACAGGTAGTGCCCACAAAGCGCCTGACTTGATAGCTCCTGTAAGGATCCCCCTATCAGAGTCCCCCTGTAGAAATATGAAACTGTGCCTGCTTTAGCGCATATCTCTCTCGCATTTCAATGAGCGGGCACTCGCCTAAACCGCCCCTATAGTTCCTCGCTCTAGCAGCGTCTTTAACATCAAATTCCCCTTGTACGAGCATCAGGAAGTTGCTTCATAAGAGTTGGCATTCTTGATGCAACACTAATTGTGAGAGTTGTGTTGAAGGATTGCTGGCTTTAAGAAACAACTATCAAGAATAAAAGATAAACGCTTGATAAACAGCAGCTTAAACACAAAGAGTTATACAGGAGATATTTATATGCCAACAGATGCACAATTATTAATCGGGAAAGTGTTGCAAATAAAAGACAAAATTATTGCAAAACGCCACTGTATTCCAAGCGACCTAAAAGCGGAGTGGAATACGCTAGATGAGCAAACAGCGTGTTTTGAAAGTGAGGCGCTTTATAGAACTGCTGTGAAAGGCCAGGAAATGAATAAGCACATCGAATATAAAGGTTCGGTAAAAGAGCTTTCTCAACTGGTGAAGCAGCTTAAAACTTTAAATAAAAAGGTTAACGTTACACAAGTCCGTCATTAAGGCCTCAAGCATTCGTCGTGCCTAAGGCCTAAGCCAAAATTTGTGTTACTTTTTCTTTTTAAGGAGTACTAATGTTCTTACTTTACGCGTGCCATAGCTGGCAAGTCGTAGAAAGTCTTCGCGGGCAACCGGAATGTGCTGATACTCAACAGGCTGCCCCTCACTTGCATCAGGATCGTGCAGATAATAGCAGTGAGAATCGCAGCTTGTAATTGCTACCCAGTGCGGTACCTTTTTCTTATCAAAAGCGTAGGTACTGATTAGGCACAGAACCGCACCGCCGGCTTTGAGGGTTTGGTCAATAACATCCACCCGCCAGTCAGAGATTTCGACAGAAATGCCTTTTTTGCGTGCTTCTGCCATAAATTGTTGTTCAACATTTTCGACAATCTCTTTCTTGTTAGCATCTCTTACACCATCAACAAAGAGCGGGACGTCTCGATTAATCACCACTTTTGCTGCATAACCTTCGTTTACCGCAGCAAGCGCTAACCCCACCGGATGACAACCACCGTGACCTGACATCATGAATATCGTGGTAGCAGTACGCCACAACGACAGTTCTTTTTCCTGTGTCATTTCATAGCGATTGTTTAACGCACACATTGCCATCATCAGTGCCGATGGACCACAGGTAAAATCTGTCGTTTGCTGGTACCACGGATAAATTTCTGGTTTAACCGACTTACTGGGCACCAATACTTTTTGCATACGCAGAGCATCAGTGTGATCGTCATAGTAATCGGTATACATACCGAACTGACTAAAACCTAACTTTTTATACAGAGCAATGGCGCCAGCATTACCTACTGCTACTTCCAGGCGCATAAATCGCTTTCCCCGCAAAAGCGCCCGCTCCCCCAAGCTGTTTATTAGCTTTTCAGCAACGCCAAGCCCACGTGCTTCTGGCAATACCGCAATAGAATACAGTCTAGTAAGCTGCGTTCCACGACGAAGCAGCAACAACCCATAGCCCACGATGCTGTTCACACCTTGCTTGTTCTTGTCGTGCTTCGCATTCTCACTCGAAGGCTCACGTTCGGCTACAATAAGCTCTGCATGCTGTGCATCAATGTAAAATTTAAACCGGCTTTTGCTTAGCCTGTCGGTGGTAAAACAGGTTTGCTCGATATGCTGCAGCGAAGCAAGATCTTGTAATGTCGCCACACGCAGCACTACATTTGATTGCGTGGAAGGCGCAACGACATCTTTTGTCGGTTCACCAATCGACGCGCCCTCTGTTAGGTCATGTACGCTATTTACGCTTTTCAGTGGACTTGCACTATTCACTTCAGTTACTCGCTCAGCCGATGTAATCATCGCCCTCTCTGCTCCAACCTGTCAGCAAATTCCTGCATAATTAATTCGTACAGTTCTTTGCCTAAATATTTATCTTCGACGCCCGAGTCGATGCTTGGGTTGTCGTTTACTTCAATAACATAAACCGCATTACCGGTTTGCTTGATATCTACACCATACAAGCCATCACCCACCGCTTTAGCGGCCTTGATAGCGGCTTGTAGTACCGGCTTAGGTACTTCAAACGTTGGCATTGTGGCAAATCCACCCGAAGAGAATCGATCTCCCTGATGGTTGTAAATCTGCCAATGGTTGCGCACCATAAAGTACTGACAAGCATAGATAGGTTTGCCACCTAAAACACCAATTCGCCAGTCGAACTCAGTAAAAATATATTCCTGAACAAGAACAAGTGCTGATTCAGCCAACATCTGTTCTAAACGCGTTTTCAGCGCTTCTTTATTTTCAGCTTTGTGCACACCGCGCGAAAACGAGCTTTCAGGCAGTTTTAAAACAAGCGGCAAACCAAAGTCAGCAATTAACTTATCGCATACTTCATCAGTAGCGCTCGATACAAACGTCGCTTTCGGCGCTGGCACTTTCTGATAAGCAAACGCATCCTGCAGGTACACTTTGTTACAGCAGCGCAGAATTGACTGCGTATCGTCCATAACCACAATGCCTTCTCGCTCTGCGGCACGCGCTAAACGGTAAGTATGATGGTCAATCGCCGTCGTTTCACGAATGAACAATGCATCATAGTGACCCAATTCTTCTTGCGACAGGCGACTCACCACATCTGCGCGAAAGCCCACTTTTTCAGCTGCTTTAACAAAGTTTTTAATGGCGCGTTCATCGCTAGGCGGCGTGCTCTCTTCAGGGTTAACCAAAATGGCCATGTCCCAACGAGTACGTTTGCTCGTTTTACCAGCCTTCCACTGTATTTTGGTATGTGCTTCTAATTGCTCAATGAAACGCGCTTGTTGCTTGGCGTTTAAGTCCTTAAACGCTTTTGCCTGTACGCTTGCAAAGCCTTCAATTTGTACTTTACCCGTGGCTTTAGGCGACACTTTCGTATCGGTAACTGTTGGGCTTAACACCAAAACAGGGTACGGGTATTTTTCAAACGCTTGGCGCGCCAAACGCTTAAAGCGCTGATCTTTCACTTCGCCAAAAAGTACTAATATAGGTTCATCAGTAATTTCCGTATTGTCTTGGGATACCGACAAAGAGAATACGATGCGATCGATACTTTTTTCTTCCGCCATGCGTAAATCGTTAATGGTGTTTACAGAAGGCAATACAGAGTGATTACGTGCCTGAGCCAAAAGTGAACAATAGTACCCTTCGCTTAAGTAACGCGTGGTATCACAAATATTGATAACGCGTGTTTTGGGCTCGTTCAACTTTGGAAACTCAGCAAGATAATCTTGAAAAGTCAGCACGGTTAAAGCTGTGTTACAAAAAGGAGTAACATCATCAGTAACAATCAGTGTATTGTGCATGTAATTCGCTTCTAAATAGTGTGTTGTTAGTTAAAATTATTGCCGTGTTTGGTCAATTTACAAACACGATTAAAGTAGCGCTGAGTTTACGCTTTCCTCATCATTTGCATAGCATTATCAGCACGGCTTTTTTTCATCGTTAAGACAACGAAAACTAATGTGCATTTGAATAGATTGAAACGACTTTTGTTTATTGAGTTTGCCTATACATTGAAGTAAGCAAACAAGATACGAATGGTTTAAGGAGTACGTATGTTATTAGCCAGCTTGGCTATTTTAATCGGATTACCGGTTTTGCTTTGGAGCGCAGGGAAGTTTGTAGGTGGTGCCGCATCGGTAGCCAATCATTTCGGTGTTTCCCCCTTGCTCATCGGTATGCTCATTATTGGGTTTGGTACATCGGCCCCCGAGATTATTGTTTCCATATTTGCTGCAATCCAGGGCAACTCCGGGATAGCGCTCGGTAACGCTTACGGCTCTAATATCGCCAATATTCTGTTAATCCTTGGCCTTACCGCTATCATTAGTCCTATTGCGGTTAAATCAGAAATCATTAAGAAAGAACTGCCTGTTTTACTTGGCATCACCTTCTTTGCCGCATGGCAGGTGTGGGACTTAAATATCTCGAAAGACGACGCATTCTCTTTGTTAGGACTGTTTGTGCTTCTGCTTTCTTGGAGTATTTATCACGGCATGAAAGGCGACAAAGACGCCCTTGCCGACGAATACGATGAAGAGATTAATAGCAACGAAGGTACAGTAAAAACCCACGTAATGTGGTTGATTGCAGGGCTTTTATTGCTAGTTGCAAGCTCGCGTATGCTGGTATGGGGCGCGGTAGAAGTCGCCACCTTCTTTGGTGTTAGCGATACTATTATCGGGTTGACGGTTATCGCAATTGGTACATCGTTACCAGAACTTGCGTCATCGCTAATGGCGGTGAAGAAAGGCGAACACGATTTAGCCATTGGTAACGTGATCGGATCTAATATGTTCAACACTTTGGCAGTAGTGGGCATTGCAGGCACCATTCAGCCAATGACTGTAGGTTCTGAGTTTTTATACCGCGACGTTATGGTGATGTTCGCATCAACCATTGCCCTATTCATTTTCTGTATTGGCATTAAGCGCCAAGGACGTTTAAACCGTCTGGAAGGTGGTGCATTTGTGCTGGCCTACGCGGCTTATACGTACTGGCTTATCCAAGCGGCTTTCATTTAAATTATTCCCGAAAGCCAATAGTAAGCAAAATATGATTTGCATATTGATCACTTGATGGGAATACCTAGGTTAAACCATCAAGTGACATAAACGCTGTTCTTCCGAAAGCGCTACGCTCAATGAGTTGTTTGTTTTACCTTTGGTCTTCGCTTATGGCGAACTCCAAATGCAAATAACTTTGACAATCTACAGCCCCAGTGTGGTGGCCAACGTAATTAAGCTTATTGCCGCAATCGCAAATAGAATAAACAGGTTTATGCCAAAGCTATCGCTTTGACGACGGTTTCTCCTGGCTCGCATAATGATGCTAACTAAACTCACTATCAAACATACCTGCAGCATAATGGTCATAGCTGACAAATGACTTTCAGACCAGCTGGTATCGCCTTTTATTCCCCAGTATTGCTGTACGCCGCTGATAAAATCTGGGCGCGCATAGTGAAATAGCACTAATACGACTACCATCCCTACCCAGCCAACGATGTTTAGTGCAAGCATGACCTTGTAAAATGGTGTTTTAGAACGAGGCGTTGAACGTCGTTCGGCAAGTTGCTCGTAAGTCATAGAACTTCTCTCATTTTCAGTATCGCTAGAACGCCGTGTGTCACTTTGCGTAGCACTTGATTCTGGGGCTTGCTGTGGCACTGGCGTGCTTGAATCATTTTTATTTCCCATTTGTCACTCTGTTTTCTGGCATCCCGCTTTTTGTTGGGTATACTAGCGTGCTGTTGGATTGTATTTCATTGGTTATTTTTACATCACCAAGTCATGTTTCGATCTGTATTTTGCTTACATTGGCGCTAAGCGAATTGCGAAAAGCCTTTTTTAAAAAGCAAAAAGCGATTATAGATTCTAGTTAGTTATCGGCATGGCAATCCAAAAACATTGACCATAAAGCAAATTTTAGTGCATTTTTTCATTCACAGTTTAATGCACTGTGTTGTTGAAAATGACTCAATAGTAAGCAACAACATAAAATTAGTAAGACGGAGAAATTAACATGACGCATGCGCCCGTAGTTGACGTACTTAAAGGTAAGTACGCCGTTGGCGAATCGGTAACCGTAAAGGGTTGGGTAAGAACACGCCGCGACTCTAAAGCGGGGTTATCATTTATTGCACTACACGACGGTAGTTGCTTCGATCCTGTACAAGTTATTGCGCTAAATTCTCTGTCAAATTATGCCGATATTCAGCGCTTAACAGCAGGCTGTTCATTATCGGTTACCGGTACAGTGAAAGAGTCTCAGGGCCAAGGCCAAGCCGTTGAAATTGACGCAACTGATGTTGAAATTTTAGGTTGGGTAGAAAACCCTGATACATACCCAATGGCAGCTAAACGCCACAGCATTGAGTACCTTCGCGAATATGCGCATCTACGCCCTCGCACTAACGTTATCGGCGCGGTAACCCGCGTTCGCAACTGTTTGTCGCAGGCGATTCACCGCTTTTTCCATGAGAAAGGTTACTTCTGGATCTCTACGCCAATTCTAACGGCTAGCGATACAGAAGGTGCAGGTGAAATGTTCCGCGTATCAACGCTTGATATGATGAACCTTCCACGCGACGACAAAGGCAATGTTGACTACTCAGAAGATTTCTTCGGCAAGGAAACCTACCTAACGGTATCAGGTCAGCTTAACGCTGAAACATATTGTACAGCTATGTCTAAGGTATACACCTTTGGACCTACGTTCCGTGCAGAAAACTCAAACACATCTCGCCACCTTGCAGAGTTTTGGATGATTGAGCCTGAAGTGGCGTTTGCTGAATTGAAAGATGTAGCACAACTAGCTGAAGACATGCTGAAGTATGTATGTAAGGCCGTGCTTGAAGAGCTGCCTGACGACATGGCGTTCTTTGCTCAGCGTATTAAGAAAGACGCCATTGAGCGTTTAGAAAAGTTAGTAAACTCTGACTTTGTTCGCATGGACTACACAGACGCTATCGAAATTCTGCAAAACTGCGGCAAAGAATTCGAGTTCCCTGTTGAATGGGGTATCGATTTATCTTCTGAGCATGAGCGCTACCTTGCTGAAGAGCACGTCGGTGCGCCAATTATTATGCAGAACTATCCGAAAGACATTAAGGCGTTCTACATGCGCATTAACGATGACGGTAAGACAGTTGCAGCTATGGACGTACTTGCGCCAGGCATCGGTGAAATCATCGGTGGTTCACAACGTGAAGAACGCCTAGACGTATTCGATGCACGCCTTGACGAAATGGGTCTATCGAAAGAAGACTACGCGTGGTACCGCGACCTTCGCCGCTACGGCACCGTACCTCACTCAGGTTTCGGTCTTGGTTTCGAGCGTCTTGTAGCATACGTAACCGGCATGCAAAACGTACGTGACGTGATCCCATTCCCACGAACACCGGGCAACGCTAGCTTCTAAGCTTGCCAACTTCATTGAAAAGCCCGCCTGCAGAAATCTGTAGGCGGGCTTTTTCTATTGTCTTTTACGCTTAATCTAACTCGACAAAACCTTACGGATTTATTGAAAGGCCAATGGCAGCTGAACGACAGGGCTCAACCGTGTATACGAAACCTTCAGCTGTTTCTGCCGTCTTTTCAATCTGCAAAATTTCGTAATCGTTAAGCTCTATGACGCGGGTTCCTTCCGGATGAGCACAACGAGATCGCGAGTCTGCTTCAAATTCATAGATAAAATTTGCCAGTGCCTGTCGCTGCGCTTTTTTGTAATCAACGCTCTTTTGTTTAGCGTTAGTTAAAAGCGTAGTTAAATCTCTTTCTAGTTCAGAAACATCTTCAGCTTGTTCCTCAGTAAGTTGCGATTCACTGTTCTCACGCTTATTTTCAGTTTCTTCTATGGTTATTAACGGGTTAGCACTATCACTACTGAATTCAGAAAGTAATCCAACCTGCCCAGCTAAAATGCCAAGCTGCAGGGCAACCCCCAGCGTCCAAACAAACCTCGCTACGGCAGTGGATAAAACAAAACGATATCCGGGTTGGTGCCACAACCTTTGAACACCAAAAGGTTTAAGCAGTAATAAGAAAAACAAATAAACAAAAATTACCAGCATGCCGCCGACTAGCGCCATTAACGTGGTAACGAAAAACCAACTAGGCACCATTAGAATTAGTGCGAAATTATGGCTATAAGGTAACGCGCTCGCAGACACACCGGTTATGCTATTCACCATGCCACTGGCAGAAGCTAGCGCAAAGTTAGCGATAATGGCGTAAACGAACAAGATAACCGCTTTCCCGGGCAAGCTATTCCAAAGCACCATGAACTTAGGCCAGGTTTCACTAACAATACCAACAAGCGCAAAACCAAACATAATAGCTTCGAACAAACCACTTTCTATATTCAAGAGCAGCTGTATAAGAAGCATGCTGGTTGCCAGAAAATAACACCGCTGGGCGAAGGTGATACTCACCCAAAACCGTAAAAAGCCAATTCGCCTTTTCAAAAATAAACGGCTTCCTTGCTTCTTTACTTTTTCATAAACGTTGCGAATGTAGTTTGTTGTTTCCATTATTTAATCGTCAATTATTGTTGTTATACTTCTAAATACGACTGGCTTTACTTCCCGACGTGACCGCAATAAGCTATGCTGTTGGTTCTAAAAATCAACGGGTTATATATCTAGGCTGCTAACTATCATACATTTAACATACAAAAAGTAGCGTGCAAAAACCTTATGGCTGAATCTAATACGTTATCTATAGTTTGTGAGCAATGCCATACTAAGGTACGCATTCCCGCCCTCGCGCACAGGCAACGGGCCGTGTGCCCAGTATGTAACCATACGCTAATATCCCATCGAAATGGCGCAAGCGAAAACTTACTCGCTTATACCTTCAGTGCTATTATTTTTTTACTGCTCTCTTTGCCCTTTAATTTTCTAACATTTAAAGCGAGCGGCCAAAAACACAGTATAGATTTGCCCACCGGCATTACAGTACTCATCGAAAACGACTATTTATCATTAGCCATAATAACCACTTTAGCGACGCTATTACTGCCCGGAATGGTATTAGCTGGAATGTTACTGTTGTCATTAGCTCAGTTGCAAAATCGCCGCCCCTTTTACTTGCCCAGGTTGTTCAAGTTAGTAAAAGCGCTCTTACCATGGAGCATGGCAGAAATTTTTCTTGTTGGTACCTTGGTTAGCCTTATCAAAATTACCGAGTTGGCCGACGTTTCCATAGGCCTGTCATTTTATGCATTCGTTGGCTTTTCAGCGTTCACGGCTCTTTGTATATCCCAATTTGATCCCACACGCTATGCCATGTGGATGTCTCAAGGACAACCACCACAACCTAAACCATTGTGTGAAGCGCAAGCGCAAGAGAGTATTCAGCGTACGTGGGCGTTGTTGATCACTGCTTGTATCTTATATATTCCTGCTAATGTATTGCCAATTATGTATACTGAATTTTTTGGCCAAGAGACGCCCAATACCATTATTGGTGGTGTCATATCGTTGTGGGAATCGGGCTCATACCCAGTGGCGATAATTATTTTAGTTGCCAGCGTGGTAGTGCCAGTGGCAAAAATTATCATTCTTGCTTGGCTCAATTTTTCTGTACAGCGAGAGAAAACCACTTCAAAACAATTACGTATACGTTACTACCGCATCACTGAGGCGATAGGCCGCTGGTCGATGATAGACGTTTTTGTTGTAGCAGTGCTGGTATCCCTTATCCAGATGGGGAACACCATGTCTATTTATCCGGGCCAAGCGGCACTCGCCTTTTGTGCCGTTGTATTTGTAACGATGATAGCCGCGATGACGTTTGATTCGAGGCTAATTTGGCAGCAGTGGAAGCAATTACCATGACCACAAACGATCCGAACATTAATGAAGCTAAGGTCAAACCGACCTCGTCCATTTCTCGCATTTGGATTATCCCAATTCTTGTTATCGTTATTGGTGGCTGGATGGTGTACTACCAATGGAAGAATCAGGGCCCTCTTATTACGATAGAGCTGCATTCGGCAACAGGTATTGAGGTAAACAAAACTCCAATAAAAGTGCGCGACCTAGATATTGGACAGGTAAAAAAGATAACGCTAAAGCCTGACTTAAACGGCGTACTTGTCACGGCCAGAATTGATGCTAGCGCGGCCCATCTACTCAATGAAAATGCAAAGTTTTGGGTTGTCGCCCCCCGTATAAGCTTTTCTGAGGTTTCAGGGCTCAACACCCTCTTGTCTGGCAGCTATATTGCCATGTCAGCCCGTGATAAAGGCAAAGAGCAACTCCATTTTACGGCACTTGAGCGCCCACCGGTTACGCCTCCTGGCACTCCAGGGCTGCATGTTATGTTAAAAAGTGACGACGAATTTGCCTACAAACCTGGCGATCCTGTTATTTATAAAGGGTTTAAAGTTGGCGAGTTTGAAGACGCTACCTTTAATATTGAAGAACGAGTGGTGTATTACGACGCATTTATTGAAGCGCCTTACCATAAACTCATAACCAACACGACACGTTTCTGGGATGTTAGCGGTGTTAAATTGTTGCTTGAATCGAACGGTGTAAGCGTTGAAACAGGCAGCTTGGAAACCTTATTAGCAAACGGTATCACCTTTGGGATCCCTGACGGCGTGCCAAAAGGTGAACAAGTGCTAGATAACGCCTTTTTCACAATTTATGGGGATAGCACATCCGCCTCAGATGCACGTTATAAAGTCGCCGCTGAATACTTGCTACTTATCGATGAAAGTGTGCGAGGTCTAACCGTTGGCGCACCGGTTGAATACCGTGGTATTGAAATTGGCAACGTAACTGCTATCAACTCCTTCCCTGCTTTAGATGGCAACATTTTGGAGCGAGATTATCCCATCCCCGTGCTTATTAATATTTACCCCGGTAAAGCAAGGCAGCCAGATACCAAAGAAGGCCTTAGTGCAATAAAGCAAACCATTCGAAACTGGCTAGAAAGAGATCTTCGCGCATCGCTACGCATGGGTAATGTATTAACAGGTGGTTTGTATGTAGATTTACAGCATGTACCTGATGCCGACAGTAACAGCGGCATTGAAGTGATTAACGGCTACGAAGTAATTCCTACTGTTAGTAACGAGTTTACGCAGTTAACACAAAAAGCCGATGCTATTTTAGATAAAATCAACCAGCTACCGCTTAAGGAAATGGTCGAGAATGTGCAGCTAGCTGTTGAAGACATGCGCTTAGCCGCAGAGTCAGTGGAAACCGCTAGCAGTGACTTTGACTTACTTATCGCCGATATCGATGCAAAAGCACTTAACAGTAACCTGAATCAAGTTCTTGTTAGCCTTGATGGCTTGTTGAAAAATTATAGCGAAGGTGGCTTTAATAAATCTGAGATAAAGGAAACGGTTGATGCCTTACAGGAAACCATGCGTAATATTCAACCCTTACTGCTAAAGCTAAATCAATCGCCAAACAGTTTGATATTTTCTAAGGATAGCGAGGCCGACATTCAGCCTAGAGCTAAAAATTAAATTGAAGAAACTAATAAAAACTATGCATTTTTTCATCGAAAGTAGCGTAGAGAGTGAGCGCACTTAAATGTTAATAATATGGCGTAGTGAGACATCCCTAAACAAGGATGAAAGGAATAAATAGAATGATAAAACAGTTTAACGTCTTCCCTTCCCTATCGACAGCGAAAGTACTGTTTATCGGCGTATTCGCACTTAGTGCGTGTTTGTTATCGGCGTGCAGTAGTGCACCTCGCTCACTGACATACTATCTACTGCATACCACAGGTGACACCCCGTACGCGGCACAAGAGACCACATCTGTAGTGCTAGACAAAATCACGCTTCCTGAATATTTAAAACATCGCGGTCTCGTGTATCAGACCAGCGATACAAATCTTCACATTTCAACCAGTCATTTATGGGCCGAACCGGTAGACGAAGGACTAACCAAAGCATTGACCAGTGCATTAACTTCTCAAAATGTGTCACTTCTTCGCCCCGATCACTACGCTAGTGAAGAGGCCATTCACATGGCTTTGCACATTAATGATTTTGTTAGTACCTACGAAGGGGAAGTAATTCTGTCTGGACAATACGTGATTACTCGCGTCGGTGGCAAAAGCCAGACATACCCATTCGTATTTAAAACTCCCCTTGAAGATGACGGCTTTTCTTCAAGCATAAAAGCAATGAGAAACACTATCCATCAACTCGCTAAAGACATTAGCAAAACGCTTAAACCTTAGGCTTAGCGATGTTCGGTTCTCTTAAGCAATACGTATTTAGCGGTGTGAGTCGCCACTATAAGGACGAAACCAACAGGCGCATTATGGTGGTAAACCTATTTGCGGCAGTAGGTATGTCTATTACGTTTTTGCTCGGCACTCGGGCGTTTATTGACGGAGAATATTCCCTCTCTTCTACGCTCTACACAGCTAGCGTGGTATTTGCCATTTCACAACGACTTCAAGTGCGATTTGCGTCAGCCAAAGCACGTACGTGGTCTATCACGCTGCTTATCATCTGCTTAATGGTGCTAACTCTTTTATTACTTATTACCGGAGGTAAAGACAATACTGGCCCGCTTTGGATATACCTGGTACCACCTGTCACCATGTTTTTCGCTGGTTTTGTGCGGGGGCTCATCGCGCTCATCGCTTATACCCTGGTATGTGCCATAGTACTGTTTGGCATCGACGCCCCATCGTTTATTGCAAGCTACACCTACGCTTTTAAAACGCGCTTACTCTATTCATTTTTAACCGTTTCATTTCTGTCGGCGTTTTATGAGTACAGTAGACAAAAGAGTTACGACACCGCACTTTATTTAAGTGAGCAGTTTGAGCGCCAGGCCAAGCATGACCACTTAACTCAGTTGTTAAACCGGCGAGGCGCGCAGCAGTGTCTAGAGCGCGAGTACGCAAGAATGCTGAGAAGCAAACGTAAATTTTCGGTCGCCATTGCAGATATTGACCGCTTTAAAAGTATCAATGACACCTTAGGCCATGAACAAGGTGACGAGGTCCTTCGTCAGATTTCAAAAGTGTTTAGTTCTCGCCTGCGAGGACAAGATATTCTCGCACGGTGGGGTGGCGAAGAATTCATGTTCATCTTTACCGATACTGATGAAGCGGGTGCTGTAAATGCCTTGGAAAATATTCGAGATATTTTGAACAACGCACCGCTTAATATTAACGGTAGCGAGATCCATGTAACGAGTAGTTTCGGGGTGAGCGAAGCAAATCCCGATATAGATATTTCCTGCGCCGTTCGTCGAGCAGACCAAGCACTTTACTATGCCAAAGATAATGGTCGAGATTGCGTGTGCGAATTTTCGTCGTTGAGCTCCCCCTCTTTTTCAGGAAACTAAACCAATTTCCCTGCTTAAATCAGTACGGTTAACTGACTTTACACAAAATTGACTCATGTTTAGTTACATTTGCGCTGTATTCCTGAAACACTTTAGCGCTACACTATGTAAAGTATTCGCTATAAAAGTAGATTTAGCCATGAAATGGATGAAAGTTGCACTGCCTATTGGTGTTTTATTAGTAGGCTACTTAGGTATGAAAGGAATCGAAGCCTCTGCCTCTGATAATACTATTACAGAAGAAGTTGATACCCGCCCAACGGTGACTATTGAAGCTTTATCGCCAGAAGACGTGCGCGTTCAACTTACCTCGTATGGCGAAATAACGCCCCTTGAAACCACAAACCTTGCAGCTCAGGTATCGGGAGAAGTTGAGCGCTGGAACCCTAAGTTTGTGAGCGGCGGTCTGGTTCGACGTGGCGAAACCTTATTTGAAATAGAAGCTGACGCATATGAAGCGGCATTGTTGCTGGCTGAAGCTAACCTCGCTAGCGCGCAAGCACAGCTTATCCAAGAGCAAGCCCAAGCTGATGTCGCTGCCAAAGAAGCGAAAACAATGCCTAATGCACGGGTGACTGACCTTTACCTTCGCAAACCTCAAGTGATGAGTGCGCAAGCTGGTGTAAAGTCAGCTGAAGCACAGCTTAAAATCGCCAAGCGTGATTTAGAGAACTGTAAGGTAAAAGCGCCATACGACGCACTGATTGTATCAAGAGATATCAGCACAGGTGACTATGTCACTCAAGGCTCACCTGTCGCGGTAATTAACAACATTGAGTCTGCTGAAGTAACCTTCCCTGTTGCAGGCTTTGACCGCCTATTCCTGGCAGATAACACCATTGGTAGTGAAATTGCCATCGAAGTAGATGATGTGCAAGGCGCCTCGGTCAAAGGGACCATCCACAGAGATACCGGTGTGGTAGACAGCACAACACGTATGAGTTATTTCGTAGCGCGCATTGAAGATCCCTATGCCATCAACTCATCAAAGCCCATTGTGAAATTTGGTTCATACAGCACTATTTCATTTGAAGGGAAAACCTTAAGTGACGTTTATCGCGTTCCTCAGGAATTAGTTACTAACCGTTTGCTATGGACGCTTGATGACGAAGACAGGCTTAAATCTCAAAAAGTTAAGGTTGTGCGCGAAGAGAATGGCGACTTTCTTATTCAGGGCGATTTCAATGCGAAAAAAGTGGTGATGAGTCTACCTGAATATCCTCAAAATGGTATGCCCGTTAAGGTCATTGAAACAACGACCGAAATCGTGACAGCAAAAGCAAACTAAGGAGCTGTCATGGAAAACCACAACGACACTCAAAGCGGCATTATTTCTTGGTTCGCCAGAAACTCTGTGGCAGCCAATTTACTCATGGTTTTTATTATCATCATGGGTATCGCGAGCTACTTTACTATTCAACGTCAGATGTTTCCCAACATCGAGATTAATTACATTACCGTTGAGGCCAACTACCCTGGCGCTTCACCTCAAGAAATTGAAGAAAGTATCTTCATAAAGGTTGAGGAAGCGGTAAAAGACATCACGGAAATAAAGCGTACGGTTTCACGTGCATTTCGCGGTGGCGGTGCAGTTACACTGGAAATTGACACCAAAGCCGAGCTTACGGATGTGCTTGATAAGGTAAAATTGCGTGTAGACAGTATTGCGACTTTCCCTGCAGGCATGGAGCCGGTTAATGTTTCTCAGGTAGAATTTCAGCAGCAAGTTATTGAAATGCCTATTGTTGGTGACTTGCCCCTATCGGAACTCAAAGTGCTAGCTAAAGAGGTAGAAGATGAGCTTCTACAACTTGGCTCTATCTCTTTGGTAGAAGCCAATACGCCTGATGATGAAATTGCCATTGAAATTAAGCCCGACACGCTTCGAAAGTACGGTTTGACCATTAGCGATGTTACACAGGCAATTAATAGCTATTCAGCCAATATTTCCGCAGGTCAACTTAGAACTAACTCAGGTATCGTGTCTGTACGTGTTGAAAACCAGTACTACAGCGGCTATGAGTTTAAGCAAATCCCTATTAAAATTGGCGCAGGCGGCGCTAAGGTAACCTTGGGCGATGTAGCTTATATCAACGATGGGTTCGTTGAGGGTGAGCGCTACTTTAAATACAACGGCATGAACGCTATCTACATTGCCGTGAAAGCCACTAAAACCCAAAACACCATTCCGGTGGCTGAAACCGTAAAAGCCTATATTGACCAGAAAAACGAAAGCCTTCCTCAAGGAGTGAGCTTAGAAATCTTGGTTGATATGACCTATTACCTTAACGCCCGTTTAGACATGATGCTGTCAAACTTGGTACAAGGGTCAATTCTGGTCGCGCTTATGCTCACGCTGTTTTTGCGCTTCAGACTTGCTGTGTGGGTTATGGTTGGACTACCCGTATGTTTCCTTGGCGCCATGATGCTAATGCCTTTGTTTGGTGTAAGCATAAACATCCTTTCGCTGTTCGCATTTATCATGGTACTAGGTATTGTGGTTGATGATGCAATTGTTATTGGCGAGAGTGCTTACACCGAAATTGAAAGCAAAGGTGGCGGTGTTGACAATGTAATCCGCGGTGCCAAGCGCGTAGCTACGCCCGCCACATTCGGTGTTTTAACCACTATCGCCGTGTTTGCTCCGTTTACGCTAAGCAGCGGGCCTGAAGGTGCTTTCTTCTATAATATCGCTGTGGTGGTTATTTTGTGTTTGGCATTCAGCTTGGTTGAATCCAAGCTAATTTTACCGGCGCATTTAGCTCACACCAAATTCTCTCCTGTGAAGCAAAATAGCTGGCGGGCGCGTTTTAACAAGCGCTTCTTTGCTTTCGTAAATGGGCCTTACAAACGCACCGTTGAAAGAGCTATTGAGTGGCGCTGGGCAGTGCTGATGATGTTTGTCGCACTGTTAATGTTAAGCATGGGCCTAATTGGTGCTAACTACGTCCGAATGGTTCCAAATCCTAAAGTACCTCACGACTTCCCTAGCGTAAAAATAGAAATGAACGAGAACGTCTCTGACTTGGCTACCATCAACGCGCTTAAAATTGTTGAGCAAACTATTTTAGACGTTGAAGAGCAGATCATTGATGAATTCGGCCAGGGCATGATAAGAGACCGTCTTGCCTTTAATGATGACAGAACTGAGGGTCGAATTTTAACGCCACTGGTTAATGAAGAAGACCGCCCTATCGACACATTTGAACTTGCCCGTCGCTGGCGTGAGGCCATTCCTGAAATTACCGGCATGAAGTCGTTTACCGTAGTCGACGACGTAAACGGTGATGGCGACGACGGCGAATTCGGATATTTGCTCTTTGGTCCTGATATCGACACGCTTAACGCTGCAGGTCTTAAATTTATTGAAATGCTGCAACAACAGGAAGGCTTGTTTGACGTAAGTTCAACTATTGACCCGCCCAGTAAAGAAGTACAAATGACTTTGCTTCCGGTGGCGTACGATTTGGGGCTTACCCTTTCTAACATTGCTTCTCAAGTAGGTGCAGGCTTCTACGGTGGCGAAGCCCAGCGCGTTATTCGAAACGGTGAAGAAGTGAAAGTGATGGTTCGCTACCCAGAGCTTACCCGCGAACGCTTTGCTGATTTGAAGTACTCACTGATCACCACGCCTAATGGCCAGGAAGTTATGCTGGGTGACGTAGTGGCGTTAGAAGAAAAACCGGGCATTAGTTATATTCGCCGTGAAGGTGGATACCGCAGCGTTTACATTTGGGGCAACATCGATGAGGAAAAGATTGAACCTAACGAAGTCGTTACTGAAATTCGCGAGAAACTACTTCCTCAGTTAAAAGAATCATTCCCATCGGTTATGACTGAGCTTGGTGGTGACATTGAAGAGCAGCAAGCTCAACAAAACGAGCAAATACTGTTTTTCTTGGCTGCCATGATCATGGTGTATATCCTTCTGGCTGTACCGCTTAAAAGTTATGGGCAACCTCTTATTATCATGTCGGTTATCCCATTTAGTTTTACCGGAGCAGTCTTTGGTCACTTCATATTAGGTTTAGACCTATCTATGATGTCTAACTTTGGCCTAATCGCTGCCGCAGGGGTTGTTATCAATGACTCGCTGGTTATGACTGACTTTGTAAACCAGCGCCGTGCTCAAGGCTACAGCATTAAAGAAGCAGTGACTGAGGCTGGTACAGCTCGTTTTAGAGCAATAACCCTCACCTCAATTACCACGTTTGTGGGCGTATTGCCGATCATGTTTGAGACAAGCCTTCAGGCCGCGTTTGTTGTACCTATGGCAGCAGCCTTGGGCTTTGCCGTACTCTACGCCACGCTTGTTACACTAATATTGGTACCGTGTTTGTACTTAATATTGCTTGATTTACGTGGCCCATTTACGTTTATTAAGAGCAAAATTGTGCGCAAAAAGCCTACCAATGGCACTAGCGCTACGCACACACATGTACCTCAGCCAAGTGGGCAAATTGACTAGCTTTTATTTTTGATAAAAGATACAAACATGCAGCTTTTTTAAAATGAGCCTTTATTGGCTCATTTTTTTTATTATTTTTGACGGGAAATTAGCATGAATAACACCATTTCAATTAGACCTGCAACGCCTGACGATATTTCACAAATTCGCCAGTTCGTACTTGAGTTGGCTATTTATGAAAAAGCAGAACACGAAGTAGAAGCTTCTGAAGAAGCGCTACTGAAAACGTTATTTGGAGAAGGCGCGACAGCGCATTGTGTGATGTGTGAAAGCGATAATGCCCCCATTGGTTTCGCTGTGTATTTCTTTAATTACTCAACGTGGCAAGGTCGAAATGGCCTTTACCTTGAAGATTTGTACGTGTCACCAAAATCACGTGGTATGGGTGCTGGGAAAGCGTTATTGCAACACTTAGCTAAAACTGCGGTAGAAAACGACTGCGGGCGTTTCGAATGGAGCGTTTTAGACTGGAACAAGCCAGCTATCGATTTTTACGAGTCACTTGGCGCTAAACCAAAGAGTGAATGGTTAGGCTATCGTATGGATGGACAGACACTTATCGACTTCGCAAAACAGGCTTAACGCGGACTTGCTGACTTAGTCAGTATGAAGGTAAAACAGCGTTATCTGCAGATACGCCAATAAAACCAACGCCGCTTGGAACAACTTTTTCGCAAAATAAAAAAGCCATTCGCTTTCGCGAATGGCTTTTAAACAATATTTTAAAACTGACGGTTAGTTTAGAAAGAACCAATCAGTGATAGACGCGCATTAATTGGCGCACCTACTGTTACCTGATACGTAGATTGTGCATTCGGGAAGTAAAGCGTATCAGTCAAGTTTTCAACGTTTAACTGAAGGCGCATTTTGTCGCTAAGCGTGTAGTAAGCAGACGCATCAACACGGGTATAGCTTGGCAGTACAGGTGACGTAGCACTTGTCGATACTTTACTTTCGTCCTGATATGTAGCACCAATGCCGAAGCCAAATACTTCATTCACTTCGTAGGTTGTCCATACTGACATGGTGTTTTCAGGTAGCTCACGAAGCTCCACACCACTTGCATTTTCGCCATCAAGGTTGCTGTAGTTCGCAGTAATATACCACTTGTCTGTGATATAACCTTGCAGCTGTAGCTCAAAACCAGATACATCTGAGTCAACTTCAACAAAGCTTTCAGGGTCATTCGGGTCGTTATCCAATGACGTCTGCTCGTTCTCAAAGATAGCTGCTGTAAAGCTCATGCTGTCGTTGAAGTCCCACTTAATACCAATTTCTTGGTTAGTGAACGTGTCTGGATCTAGCGCGTTTGCGTCGCCATTAATATTCGCATATTGCTCGCCGCTGCGTGGCAAGAATGACTCACTGTAGCTAGCGTATATAGAGATATTTTTCTGTGGCTTATACACTAGGCCAGCACGCGGTGACACTTCTTCGTCTTTTCTGCTGCGTGTCTCTAAAACTTCAGGGTCCGCGTTGAATACTTCAATATCGAAGCTGTCAAAACGTGCACCTAGTACAAGGTCGAAGTTGTCTGATAGTGCAATTTCATCTTGAACATAGAAAGAGTATACATCTAAGTCTACATGCGTATCGTCGTTCAAGTCAGAGAAGTCTGCTGTAACTGTTACGCCTTCAGCATTTGTACCAGTTAAACCACGGAAGCTTAACGGACGTGAAATATTAAACGTTTCTCTATCACCGTCAGTGGAATCAAACACAGGGTTGTAACGATCTTGGTTTGACTTGGTATTAATAACCTCACCACCGAAGATAACCGTGTGCCCAATGCTTCCCGTTTCAAATTCGCCAACTAGGTTAGAAGACAAGATCATGTTTTCACGCTGCGTAGTATCAACGTACCCGTCTAGCGTTACTTGCTCAGTCTCAGCGTTATAACCTGCCGCATAAAAGTTCGAGTAAACTTTGTCATAGTCACCGTAAAAAGCGTTGAAGTTACCTTTCAGGTTATCTGAGAAAGTGTGCTCAACGTTTGCACGGAACACGTCAGCGCCCAATGTTTGGTAGTTGTTATCTGGATCGCCAAACACGATTTCTTCAAACGCTTCTACTGGTTCACCGTTGGCAGTTGGTACACCGCGGTCAATAAAGCGCTCGTGGTCAATATATTCATATGACACATCAACAATTGTGTCATCGCTTAACTCAAAGCGTGCAGTTGGGTTGAAGCCGTAACGGTCTCCGTAAAAGAAGTCCCGATGATTGTCTAAGCTTTCGTACATGGCGTTAATACGCAATGCCGACTTATCGCCCGTATCAACGTTTGTGTCTAATTGTAAATTGTAAGCGCCAAAAGTATTTGCCGAAACGTTGTAATTTACAAATGTCTCGCTAGTTTTCGCTTTCTTAGATACACGATTTAAGATACCACCTGTACCACCGCGACCGAATAGCAACGCATTTGGACCACGAAGAATTTCTACCTGCTCAACATTGTATAGTGCACGGTAGTACTGAACGTCATCACGGTTACCGTCTAAGTAGAAATCTGCAGAAGAGCGCACACCACGGAATACTACCGAGTCGCGGTGACCTTCACCTTGCGATGTATTAACACCTGGCGTGTAATCAATGATTTGACCAACGCTAGTAATACCGCGAGCGGTAATTTCTTCAGCCGTCATGATCGACAAGCTCTGTGGCACATCGATAATAGGTGTAGGGCTTTTAATTGAGTTAGACTGGTTAACTGAAAGGTACTTACCTTCTACGGTCAGTCTCTCAATATCTTCCATGTCAGCGGCAAACGCAGCTGGGCTTAGAATTATCGCAGTAGCAATACTCGTAAGTTTAAATTTCAAAATTGCTCTCCAAGTGTTCTGTAAGTCTTGTGTGTTTACTTTCAAAAATTTCTTAACCCCTATTATCAAAACGCGGGTTCGTGCCGCACTTTGCAATTGCAAATAATAATAGTTGTTATTTTTGGTCGGGATATTATAAAAATTTTGACTAAATGACGAGAGCTAAAGCGATAAAATTTAAAAAATCTTTGTAATTTATCTTAATTAATTAGATAGATGAGACTCAAATCGCGCCAAAATAGACTAAAGAATAAGCAGGTGAATATATTTCGTACGATTGTAGAGGCGCATATTGCAGGTGTCGGAGGACGAGCGACAGGGAGAACAAACAGCTAAGTGAAAAGGTATTTACTGGCTACATCATCTGAAGTGTAGTCCGTTTGGATCAAGAGGGATCTGTGAAGTTAGCGCGAAGACGGATAAGCGGAAAAAATGTTTGGGAAGTAAAAGTTCAATGGCCCTTCAATACTGAAAGAGCCTTGAACAAACTCATCGATATAGCCTGCCAACTACACAACAGCATAGCGGCTTAAAATCAAAGCCACTGTGTGTTTTGCTAAGCTCTTCTTATCGTTATCGCTGAGGGAATCTTCAATTTTGAACAGCTGAGGCCAAAAGCACTGCCCTTTTACTAAGCTATCAATTTCATCGACAACCCGATCCAAGTCGTCAAACGCGAGTTTATTGTCGGCTTTGGCATCCTTTAACCAGCGGTGCATAGCCGTCTCTTGGGCTTTTAATTGCGCAACTTCATCTTTTAGCTTTTCCGGCTCGTAGAAGAAGTGGCCAATCGCAACCCGAGCTAAATCGAGGTGTGATTCACTCACCATAAACTCAATGTCTTGCAAAATAAGGTCTTCTAGCTGCTCGTCTAGCGGAAGCGTAGCATCGTACTTTTTATTAATATTTAAAATAGCCGTTTGCCACTGCTGCGTAACCAAATGCATCACCAGCTCTTCTTTTGTAGAAAAGTGATTGTACACAGTGCGCTTTGACACATTTGCCAGTTCAGCCAGCTTATCCATGCTTGTGCCGTTAACGCCAAACTCTTGGAATGCCTGTGTTGCCGCCTGAATAATGGCTTCGCGTTTGATGTCGCTACGCGTACGTGTGTTGCCTACCATATGGAAATTCTCAAAATTAGTTATCCGCTACATTAACCCGATCATTTTACACCGAACAGTTTACTTTTCAATGTGACCGCACTAAAATGCACTCACCAGTTTACTTTAGGTAATGACTATCTTTGCTGCCGTTGTGCATACCATCACTACCTGGGGTTTACACATCTATACTTTAATTACCCTGACTATGGATTACATACACCTATGTCCATGATGCGATTCTCTCACATTTTATTTTTAAGCGTTTTATCGGTTTCCACTTTAAGTGCATGTTCTTCCGAAGAGCCTGCCGAGCAACAAGCAAACGTTGCACCTCGTTATGTCAAACTCGCTACGGTTAGCAACATTCCAGATTTTGACGAATTCACCTTCCCTGCCGTTGTATCGGCAGTGAAAACCGTCGATTTAAGCTTTGAAGTTTCAGGTCGCCTTATCCAGACCGACCTGGTGACAGGCAGTGATATCAATAAAGGCAAGTTACTGGCCACTATTGATCGTAAACCATTCGAAAGACGCGTGGACGAGTCTACGACACGACTTGATCAGGCCAAACGAGAGCTCGATAGAATTGAGAAAATGTTCGCTCAAAAGCTAGTTGCACAGAGCTCTCTGGATACTGCAAAAACATCTTACGAACTAGCAGTTATCGACTTAAAAAATGCAGAGCAAGATTTGAGCTACACACAGCTATATGCTCCTTTTGATGCTAAGGTATCTCAACGACTTGTTGAAAATAACAGTTTTGTTGCCGCAGGTACGCCGATTGCTCGCCTGCAAGATGTGTCTAAAATATACTTCAACATTAATGTTCCTGAGCGCTTACTTACTGCCAATATTGGCCGTGGGATAAAACAAGCCAGCGCCACATTAGCCACCAATCGCAGTCAGTGGTATCCGGTGAACTATGTAGAGCACTCTACCCAACCTGATCCTGTGTCGCAAACTTATGAAGTGGTGTTTGCTATGGAGCCTCGCGAAGAACTTCCCCTAACACCGGGCGCGCGCGCAGTGGTAAAAGTCAGCTTACAAGGTAGCCTTTATCCAGAAGGCTTTGTTGTGCCAGTAAGAGCACTCGTAGGTGACAAGGACTCAGGCTTTGCAGTGTGGGTATATAACGATGAAACAAGTTCAGTGGCCAAGCAAGCTGTAAACGTTAAGCATATTGAAAATGAGCTAGCGATTATTGAGGGTAAGAGCCAAGGCGAAATCACCCTTGGCCAGCAAGTGGTTGCTGCTGGAGCAACACAAATGCGTGCAGACATGAAAGTGCTTCCTTACCAAGGAGAGAAGTAATTTATGGATATCGCACGCTATTCAATTGATAAGCCCGTCAACATTTGGCTAATGGTAGTCATCCTGCTTTTAGGCGGCATTTTGGCTATGAGCAAAATTGGTCGCTTAGAAGACCCTGCGTTTACCATCAAACAGGTAAAGGTATACACCAACTATCCTGGAGCCAGTGCTGAAAAGGTAGAACGTGAAGTCACTGAACGCTTGGAAATTGCCATTCAGCAAATGCCGCAGTTAAAGGAAGTGACGTCAGTTTCATCGCCGGGCCTTTCAGAAATTACCGTTGAAGTTAAGAGTACTTACGACAGTAACCTCTTACCACAGATATGGGATGAGTTGAGAAAGCGACTTCGCGACACCGCAAGCTCGTTGCCAACGGGGGCACAAAACCCAGTGGTATTTGATGATTTCGGTGACGTTTACGGGCTTTATTACGCGTTAAGTGCACCTGATTTCGATACTCGGGAGCTTCGAGAATTCGCCCGAATTATTCGACGTGACTTACTTACCACTGAAGGAGTGGCAAAAGTAAACGTCACTGGCGTTCAAAAAGAACAGATAGTGGCCTATATCAACCCTTATCAACTCGCGGGCTTAGGCATTTCATTTCCTGATCTCGCCTCTCTTTTTGAAGACAACCTGCGCCCGTTCAACGGCGGCCGTATTAAAGTTGACGAAAAAAATGTGCGCCTAATTGTAGAGCGCGCGCCAGACAGACTAGAAGAAATATCTAATCTGTCAGTGGTAGTGCCTGGCACAAACCGTTCCCTTCGGGTTGCTGATATTGCCACGCTAAAGTTAGAGCCTGCCGACATACAGCCCGTTCATGTACGCTACAACGGCGAAGAAGCACTTACGCTTTCAGTATCAGCGTTGACCGACGTTAACATTGTTGATGTGGGCGAGCGCGTTAACGCAAAAGTAGAAAAGCTGCTTCAAGAACTGCCTGTCGGTATTACGCTTACGCCTATTTACGATCAGGCCTCAGTCGTCGACGAATCGGTTACTGGCTTTATTAACAACCTCGTTATGTCGGTGGCGGTTGTTACCTTAACGCTATGTTTGTTCATGGGATGGCGCTCAGGCGTGGTAGTTGGCTCTGTGCTTCTTGTCACCGTACTAGGTACTATTCTAATCATGTGGCTTATGGATATTCAGCTTCAAAGGATATCACTTGGTGCCATGGTTATCGCCATGGGTATGCTGGTAGATAACGCTATCGTAGTTGCTGAGGGGATGATGCTGCGCATGGCCACCGGCTCTACAGCCAAAGAATCAGCCAGCTTTATTGTTAAGCGAACGCAGTGGCCCTTACTTGGCGCAACCGTTATCGGTATTGCGGCTTTTTCAGGCATAGGTCTTTCAAACGATGCTACAGGCGAGTTTCTTTATTCATTGTTTGCCGTAGTGTTGGTTTCCCTCATGATAAGTTGGGTATTAGCGGTAACCTTGGTGCCCGTGCTTGGCGCATATTTTTACCGCAAAGGTATTGGGCAAACCACAGGTAACGAACTCTCTGCATCGCAACGCTGGTTTAAGCGTGCACTTTTAGGCGCACTTAAGCTTCGTTGGGTAACCATTAGTGCACTGTTTGTTATTACTATCGTGGCTTATGGAAGTTTTGGCATGGTAAAACAAGGCTTCTTCCCTCCGTCAAACGCGCCGCTGTTCTTTGTGCATTATTGGGGCCCGCAAGATAGAGATATACGTGCCACTGAAGTCATTGCAAAAGAAGCTGAAGCTCGTATTTTGGGAATGGAAAACGTCACGGCTGTAACCACCTTTATAGGGCAAGGCGCCGATCGTTTCACCCTCACTTATGCGCCTAAAAGTGCTAACGAAAACTATGCCTTTTTCATGGTTCGTGCGAATGAACTTGATAATATTCCGGCTATTCAAAGCGCGCTTGCGAGTAAGCTTACCGACCTGGACTTCGACGCTAGCTTTTATATGGAGCGCATGCAGTTTGGCCCCGGCTCTGGTGCAAAACTTGAGGCCCGTTTTTCAGGCCCAGATACTGAAATACTTCGCGAACTGGCGGATGAAGCCAAAGCACTGCTTTTTGCTGACGGACAAGTGAAAGACGTTCGACATAACTGGCGTGAAAAAGGCTTTGCCATTAATACGCAGTTTGACAACTACAACGCAGGGATTGCTGGCGTTTCGCATAGTGACTTTAGCCAGACCATACAGTATGCAAGTAGCGGCGTTCAGCTAGGTACGGTGCAAGACGGTGATTATGCTTACAACATTATTGCAAAGATGGGTAAGGCTGAAGATACCGAGCTTCAATCAATACGTGAATCACAAGTATGGTCTACGCAACAGCGCCAATATGTGCCTTTCACACAGGTATCTCAGGGCTTGGAGTTAATGACCGAAGAAATGCGTATTCACCGTCGCGACCGCGTTCGCACCATTACGGTAGAAGCTGAGCCGGGTGACGATGAAACTGCGGCCAAAGCGTTAGCGAGAATCCGCCCACTTATTGAAGACATAGAACTTCCAGCTGGATATTCATTAGAATGGGGTGGCGAATTTGAAAGCTCTAGCGATGCACAAAAAGCGCTGGGCGCTGGCTTGCCTGCTGGCTTCCTAGTCATGTTTATTATCTCAGTGTTGCTATTCGGTCATGCTCGTCAGCCGCTGATTATCTGGCTTGTAGTACCTATGGCTATTGTTGGTGTAGTCTCTGGTCTATTAGGTACCGATATGCCGTTTGGCTTTATGTCGCTACTCGGCTTCTTAAGCTTGTTTGGCATGCTTATTAAGAACGCTATTGTACTTATTGAAGAAATTGACCTTCAGATAGAAGAAGGCTTAGCCATTCGCCAAGCGATTGTTGACGCTACGATCAGCCGTGTACGCCCTGTTTCACTGGCGGCGGTAACGACCATTTTAGGTATGGCGCCGCTGCTGTTCGACGCCTTCTTTGCCGATATGGCAGTGACCATTATGGGTGGCCTGGCCTTTGCGACGGTACTTACACTTATCGCTGTGCCCGTACTCTACAGTTTGCTGTTTAAAGTCAGCTACCGCAAAAGCTAACGCTTTAAAACTAACGGTCTCTTTACCGCAATTTATAAACGCAGGTAGAGAGACCACTCCCCTTTCAAGCGGTGTTCACTATTAATAACATACGAGTACCGACCTAACGCTTTGCCTCTACCCTACTTTGCATAAACTTCATCACATCGCGCCACGACACCATTCCTACTGGATGCCTTTTCGTGTCGATAATAGGAATGCAGGAAATTTTATGGGTATTAAAAAGCTCAATAGCCGAATAAACAGAGTCACTTGGGTTAAGTGTAATGACTTCACGAGTCATGATTTGGTGCGCTTTTTTATCCAATGTAGCGCGATCAAGCTTTCGTTCGCTTAGGGTATCTACAAAAGGACTAATCGATTTCATCAAGTCTCTGTCAGATATAATCCCCTGCAGCTTATTGTCATGCACCACGACCAAATGATGAAACCCCGTAGCAGCAAAGAGCTCGCGCAATGACTGTAAACTGTCATCCATGTGCACGCTAACCACCCGCGTAGACATAATTTTAGCAATGCTCATTAATACTCCTCGTTAATTCCAGCGCTTGGGCTTTAATTTAGTTATAGCAAGCACAAGACAATTTGTACTCAACATGGGTTTAAACATAGCGACACCTAATTAGGCGTTCACATGTTACGTGTACGGATTTTCTCCCATTGATACGGCCACACAGAACAAGCGTAAATCCAGCTCTAGTTGATGATAATCTGGCTCCATATAGCAGCAAAGTTTATAGAAGGCTTTATTGTGGTCTTTTTCTTTAAAGTGCGCCAGTTCATGTACTACAAGGGCTTTTAACAAGGCCTCTGGGGCATAGAGTAAATCGTTATTAATGGCCAAGTCGTGTTTGCGCGTTTTACCCTGCATACGGTAAGTATGCGTACCTAGCGCGTTAGTTATCATATCACCTTGCTTTTTAAACGCGGCGCGCCCAAACGGTGGCGCATTTTTTAAGTATCGCTTTTTTAATTCCGTCGCGTACTGATACAGCAATTTATCGGTGGTTATATCATGGGCCTCTGGGTATTTTTTTAGTAAATAACGCTGTAGCCGATTGCTGGAAATGAGCTGTAAGGCTTGCTCCACAATAGTTGAAGGGTAGCCGTTAAAATACCGAGCATATTCATTCACGTTTTTTCTCCTTTACGTCAGGAATTATAAAGCAAATTGGAGCCGTAGACAGTGAAAGCCGCTTACAAACATTTCTGTTGAAAATAAAAAAACAGCAGTAACAATAAGTCATATTAGGAATCCCCCCTACAGTAACGACAAGCTAAATGATATGCTGGTCAAACAACGCTCGAAGATACCACTCGCATTTATCAAGCGCTCGGTTAAAAAAATAAAAAAGCTGACTTTTCATACGTTTTCCTGTTTCTTTACTATTCTTACTGTAACCAGCAGCTCGAAAGTATGATTTTTAGGTGTTAGCAAAGACAAGCTTGAATTTGGATACGCATTGATGATTAAAAAGTCCTTCTCAGTTATCGCTATGGTGATGAGCTTCCTCATTGTTAATAGTGCGTTTGCTGAAAAAGAGAATGTAAAGGTTAGTGGTTTTGGCACCGTTGCAACAGCAACTTCCGATTCTGACAGGTATCAGTTTCGTTCAGACCGGTCTCAAGCTGAATCGGCGAAAAAAGGCGGCCTTGCATTCAAGCCTTTGAGTTTAGTTGGCGTACAGCTTGATTACAGCGTTTCTGATAACTTAGACTTTGTGGGTCAATTCGTTTATCGAGAGCAAGATGAGCAAAACCTGGATTCGATAACCCAGATGGCTTTTCTAAGATACGATATAACCCCATCGTGGCAAGTAAGAGCAGGAAGACTTGCGGCCGATATTTTTCACTTCAGTGATACCAGAGACGTGTCGATAGCCTATCCTTGGGTGAAAGTCCCCACCGAGGTTTACGGTATTGTTCCCGCAAGAAGCTTTGATGGAGGAGACATTAGCTACACTAAGCCTTACGACAACTTTAATTTATTGATTAAAGGCTTTTGGGGAAGCGGAGAGAGTGACTTTTCTAGTGACGATTACAACCCGATTACGTTTAATAACTTACGTTCAATTGGTGTTGAATTTGTCTCATTCAACTGGAGCCTTGCTCTTAAACACACCCAAACCGAAGCGGACAATGACGACGAAGATTTAGCAGTTGTCGCTGCTTCCGTTGCGCAGCTACAGCCATTTTGGAGCGGCGCCATAGACTTTGCTAAAGAAGTAAGCCTTAAAGATACAACCATTCACTATACGTCCGTTTACTTCAACCGTTATTTTGATGCGTGGGAGCTTTCTGGCGAGCTATCATATATCGATTCAAATTCAATTGCGTTGAGACCCTCTTTTAATGGCTTCCTCAACCTCAGCTATCTTTATGGTGCGCATACATTCTACGGTTTATACTCATTTGCAAAAACAGACACATACTTTCTTAGCCAAGAGCAACCTGGCTTCCCAATAAACGAGAGCACTGCTCAACTAGCCGTTTTTGTAGAAGAAGTAGCGAGTAGCTTGGCACATCATCAACAAACACTTTCTCTCGGATGGCGTTGGGATTTGCAAGAAAACCTAGCCTTTAAAGTGCAGTTTGAGCGAACTGATGTTGAAGCTAGAGGAACTGGCCTACGCGCCAGAGATGGTCTTGTTGTAGATGATGAAGATGGGGTTGTTCACACTCTCTTTGTTGCGTTAAGTTTCAGCTTTTAGGGGGAGGAGATGACTTTTTATAAACACTTCTCACCCCTACTGGCTGTCGTGCTTGCCTTGTATAGCTTTTCCTCTGTAGCGCAATCACAAGAGAAAATCGTTGTTGTTACTAACTTAAACAATGATGTGCAGGTTTTAGATAAGAAAGGGATTATAGATCTCTTCATGGGCAAGTACTCGGCTTTCCCTAACGGTAGGCAGGCAACGCCCATCGATATAGAGCTTAATGACGAGCTAAAAGGTCAATTTTATAAATCGCTGGTGGGCCTTCCCCTTGCTCGCGTTAATGCGTATTGGTCTAGACTGAAGTTTTCTGGACGTGTTAAACCACCTGCGATAGAACAAACTATGGAAGATGTTAAACAACGGCTAGAAGACGATGAGTCAGCCTTAGCCTATGTATATGAGTCGTACGTCACCGACAAAATGAAGGTAGTGTACCGCTTTGATTAACATCCACGGCTTAGGGTTTCGTTTTTCACTCATATTAGTAGCTGCTGCTATGCTGGTAGTACTTACGACCGCCGAATTTTTTTATCGCGCTACGTATGAACACGAAATTAGTGAAGCGAACAACGATATTCAAGAACTTTACCAAACCGTTGCCGCAACGGCGTCTATCGCTGCTTTTTTAGAAGATGAAGATCTGGCAAAAGAGGCGATCAACGGCTTGGTTAAAAGTGAAAAAATACTCGCTGCGTCTATAAAAAGCGATGCAATGTATTATCAATTCAACGTGAACGATGCCATCAGCAAAGACGTCAAGCCTCGGGTATTTTTGGTGAGGCACCCATTCATTCCTGAAGACACCTTGGCTGAGGTCAATGTTTACCCTAACTTTGCCCACATTATTGAACAGGCGAAAAAAATAAGTACTGACAATAATTATTCATTGTATGTTGAAGCAGTGGTTGTCGGCATTGTTGCGTTGATAATTACCTACTACATCATAATCTCTCCTATGCTTCGCGTGGGTCGTTCACTGCATAAGATTACTCCAGGCACAAAAGAAAGAATTGAAATGCCGGAGTATCACTCCCGAAGTGAAATAGGCGAGCTGGTGCAGGACACCAATCAACTGTTAAACAAAGTCGAAGAGCAATTCACTCAAGAGCGTCAACTTAGGGAAGAAATCGAATTTCTGGAAAAGCGTTTCAGAATGCTTTTTGAAAACGCAAAGTCTGCCACTGTGTTAATGGCGGAAAATGGAATTATCGAGCTTAGAAATAAGGCCTTCAACGACTTGGTAGAAAAGATTGGCCTAGAGATAAAGCAAGGTTATGGCGAGCTACTTGAGGAGCTATTTGAAGCGCCTACTGCAATGAAAACTTCGCTTTCGGAGGCATTTGCACGCAATGAGTTTGCAACAGGTGAATATAAACTAAAATCAGAGAAAACTGACGACGCCACATGGGTTCAACTAATCGCAAGCCCTTTAGTCACTGATGATGGCGAACGCTACTATCAGCTGACGCTGAATGATATTTCTAGTCGAAAACACGAACTCCAGAAACTGGCCTTACAGGCAGACTTCGATGCACTCACAGGTATTTATAATCGCAATGGCGGTGAAAAGCTGATTGCGAAGTTAATGAGAAAAGACCACCACTTCGCTCTCGCGTTAATTGACCTGAACGGCTTCAAAGCGGTGAACGATATTTTCGGTCATGATGCGGGCGACGAAGTACTCATCTTTGTGGCTGAACAGTTACAGGAAAAAATTCGCAAAAACGATGTAGCGATACGTTGGGGCGGCGATGAGTTTGTATTATTACTTCAAGCTGAAGACGAAGTTTCCGTAAAACGCGCCATAGAAAAAGTGAATGACGGGGTGAAGCAACCTTTCTACTTTAACGGCGACCCAGAGCCAACCTTTATTTCAATGAGTGTCGGCGTTTCCTTTTTCCCTGCCATGAGCGATGACATGAATACGTTAATAAAACTGGCTGACATTGCCATGTACAAAGCGAAACAAAACAAGGTCTCAGCGCCCAATGACTATCTCTTCTTTGCTGACTCAGCATCACGTAATGGCAGCCAATAAATGTTGAAGAAAAAAAGCCGAGCAAAAATAGCTCGGCTTCTACGTGAAAGTTATCTACCTGTTCTCCCAAGGTGCAAACTTCAGTCAAAATACTTTTACGATGACGAAGGTATACACAAAAACTAGGATATTAAGCACTACTCCCCAATGGTTTTGCCTAGCATGCGCTTCAATGTGCCATCTTTATCAACGAAATGATGCTTAAGAGCGCCAGCAATGTGTAGCAAGAGTGCGACAATAACGGTATAACCAAGATAGAAGTGTATAGCGCCACCTGCTTTGGAAAGCTCATAATTTATCGGTAGCGTTTTCTCAGGATCTTCAACACTATAATTTGGCGCGAAAACCTCCAGACCAAAAACTGACAGCCCGTGCCCACCCAATACCGACGCCATCAAGCCTGAAATTGGCATTAAGAGCGTGGCGATAATTAACACCCAGTGCACAACTGACGCTAATTTATGCTCTATTGGCTTATAGTTAGCAGCAGCGCTAGGCCAACCATTTTTCATGCGCCATACCACACGTGCTAGTGCGACAAAGAGTACAAGAAAACCAATCGCTTTGTGCCAGGGGTATAGTGCATACACACCGTTTTCCGACATGTAAATCCCAGTGGCAAGCAAGCCAATAATGGTTAATCCAACCAACCAGTGCAAAAATACCGTAGTGGTAGCAAATTTGTTATGACTATCGTACTGCATGCGTTCCTCACTTTTATTTTCATATTAAGAACTACGTTTTCCTTAAAGCGTATCTCAATATTGTATATCTCCTCACACATTGTGAGGGATTAATTCTATTTATAAAGCAATTTTTAGACCGTAAGCAGTGCATAGACACAATGAGGGGTTAATACAGGTTCACTCTCTACCCTGCGATTTGATTGCTCCTTCAAGTGTTTTATTTAAATTTTTTGCCATGAACTAGCCGTTTCTAAAATGCTTATATCAGCGATAGATTATTTATAAAAACCATCTAGCCAGCGGGATAAATAACACTTAGACTGCAAAGACAAAAATAAAAACGACAGGTATTGCGCCAGCACAATAAAGCAGCGGCGTTCGACATCATTCTACGTTCAATTGATAGACACGTTAATTCAAAAGTACATGTGTTAGCGTTGAGCAAAAGGCGTAGGTGGTGAAGTACTTTTCATTTTAGTAACAAGGGTTCTCAATTTAATGTCACAACAAAAAGTAGGTTTAGTGGGCTGGCGCGGTATGGTTGGCTCAGTATTAATGCAGCGCATGCAAGAAGAGCAAGATTTCGCGCACATTGAGCCCACCTTTTTCACTACCTCGCAAAAAGGTAGTGCAGCACCAGATTTTGCTGGAAAGGATGCTGGTGTTCTAGAAGATGCGCACGATATCGAAGCGCTATCTAAACAGGATATCATTATTACCTGTCAGGGCGGCGACTACACAAAAGCCGTGTACAACGATTTAAGAGCCACTGGCTGGAACGGTTATTGGATTGATGCTGCGTCAGCGCTTCGTATGAAAGACGATGCCGTAATTATTCTAGATCCAGTAAACCGTAAAGAAATTGATAGTGGCATTGAAAAAGGCATTCGTACCTACGTAGGTGGAAACTGCACGGTTTCCCTTATGCTTCTGGCACTCGGTGGCCTGTTTGAGAAAGACTTGGTTGAATGGGCTTCGCCAATGACCTATCAAGCCGCTTCAGGTTCAGGTGCACAGCACATGCGTGAGCTAATTAATCAAATGGGTGCAATTCACAGTAATGTGAAAGCTAAAGTTGAAGATCCTGCTACCGCGATTTTAGAAATTGACCAGCAAGTGTCTGAGTTTATTCGAAGCGCAGACTACCCTAGTGAACAGTTCGGTGTTCCGCTTGCGGGTAGCTTAATTCCGTACATCGATTCGCAACTACCTTCAGGTCAAAGCCGCGAAGAGTGGAAAGCCCAAGCGGAAGCCAACAAGATTTTAGGCATTAAAGGCAGTGAAGTGCCGATAGACGGTATTTGTGTACGTGTTGGCGCCATGCGCTGTCATAGCCAGGCTATCACACTTAAGCTAAAGAAAGACTTGCCTCTAGCCGAAATTGAAACAATCTTGGCTAACCACAACGACTGGGTAAAAGTGATTCCTAACGATCGCGACGCGACGATGCAAGAACTTACGCCAGCGAAAGTGACCGGTACACTGTCTATTCCCGTAGGCCGTATTCGCAAGCTTAACATGGGTCCTGAATATATCTCGGCATTTACTGTCGGCGATCAGCTATTGTGGGGTGCCGCAGAGCCGCTTCGCAGAATGCTGCGCATTGTGCTTGAGCAAAAGTAACGTCAAGCTTATAGCTAATTAATCTGAATTTAGAGCGCCTTGCTGTGTCATTACACGCAAGGCGTTTTTTATCAGACTATAAAAGCCAGAATCACTAGACTTCGTTGACACGATAGCGCTATTTTGCCGACTCAGACCAAACAGCAAGCTCATTACCACCTGGCTCGACAAAATGAAAGCGACAGCCCCCCGGGAAGTCAAACAACGGTTTAGTAATTGCTCCACCTGCTTTTTCTACACATTCTTGCGATTCAGAAATGTTATTGGAATACAGCACCAATAAAGGCGCACCACTTTCTGCCTTCATCACACGTTGTGCAGAAAAAATCCCTCCGTCCATGCCAGCATTGCTAAACGCACTGTATTCACTGCCATAATCGGTAAAACACCAGCCAAACGCACTTTCAAAAAACGCTTTTGAGCGGCGAATATCTAGAGATGCAAATTCTACATAGTTGAGTTTGGTGCTTTCTTGCATGTCACTCTCCTCTTTTTAAAAAATGATGAGCTCATACTATCACCAACTTTAGACTTATCGATTAAATTCTAAACGTGCTTAATCGTTTAACATAAGACAAATAGCATTTATTCGGGTCACTTAGTTTGCAGCATTTTATTAGTTTGGCTTTATTGCTTGCCCTAACTTGGAGTATGGGAACGGTTAGTGCTCATGCATCTATCTCAGACAAGGTCAGCGAAATTAAAGTGGACGTTGAAACCTTAGTGCCTATGCCTATAGGGGCAGCAATAAAAAAGCTTGAAGCTTGGTTGTTATCTGACACATTAACGCAAGATGAAAAAAGAAAAGTGGGCGCGCTTTATGTTCAGTACCAACTCTCGATACACCAACGCCCTTCCGAAAAAATCTTAAATTCGCTGATTGCGTTGCAAGACAACTCGAGTGAAGGGCTTACAATCGCTACTGGTGTAGCAAGAATGTATGGTATTTCAGCAGACTACGACAAAGCCTACGAGCACTTTAACCGCGTTGTTGCAACGCCTGATATTCCACCAAGCGTAAAGGCATACGCGCTTATTTACCAGGTATTAACTTACAGCGAGGGGCAGGTTTTTGCGCCTAACGCTGAGCTTATCAACACGGTAAACGATATACTAACCAAACATACGCTTACCAAGCTTCGACCGTTGTACTATGCAATTGTGGCAGACTACTATCAATCAGTCAGCGCTTATGACATTGCGCTGTCTTACTATGAGAAGTCGCTTGATGGCGCCAAAGTTGAAAACCAGCGAATTTTGGTCAGTGACAATCTATACGCCATTGGTATTCTGTATAGAAATCTAGGAAACTATAGCAAGGCCATCGACTACTTTGAGCGCGCCATAGAATTCGATTCACAAATTGATATTAACTATTCTGAGTTTCTTGCCACTTACGGTATCGCTACAACCTATTATCGTTCAGGTAACCTCCAGAAAGCACTGACACTGTCTGATATCGTTCTTGCTCATCCTCTCTCATCTTCTTTTTACAATAGCGAAATTTACCGTTTAAAAGCGGAAGCTCACCTTAGTTTAGGAGAACTGGATAAGGCGACAAACGCGCTCAATAAAGCACGTGTACTCTACGATGAAAACCGCGAAGCCGAGCAAACGACTTGGCGCGCACAGCTGGACAAAACAGAAGCCTACATTACTGCTGCGAAAGGTGATCACGCGCTGGCATTCAAACAATTTGAGGTTTTCCATGAAGCCTATTTGAATGCAAAGAAATATGAAGACTTAGAGCTAATAAAAAGCGCCAACTTAATTGATCAGATAACCCAAGAGAAAGACAGAGCAAATCAACTTGAGAATGAGAATAAAGCATTCGAGGAAGCGCTTTTGTTGAAAACAGAGGCTCAGCGCACCCAATCACTTTTTTCCACGTTGCTCGTCATACTTACCACACTCACCCTAGTAACAATTGTTATCATTCTGATTTTATTGAGTAAATCAAGACAGGCTAATGCGCTTTACTTAACGGCGAAAGAAAAAGCAGAATTAAACAATCGGTTGAAGTCTGAGTTTATTTCTAATATTAGTCACGAGATTCGCACGCCTTTAAATGCCATTATTGGTTTTGGACAATCATTAGCGAGCCGCGCAGCAGACGTGCAAGCAAAGGATCTCACCAAGAAAATCGTCAATGCATCTGAAATGCTGCTTCAACTTATTAACGACCTACTCGACTTTTCGAAGATTGAAGCGGGCAAGCTAACGTTGGCTATCAGGCCTCACGACATCAATGAAAGCCTGTGTACATTAGTCGACATATTTTCAGACCAAGCGGAACGCAAAGGATTAGTGCTCCAGCTTCATATCGACAAAAACCTTAATAACGATTTGATGTTTGACGAACTTAGATTTAAGCAAATATTGGCAAACCTAATAAGCAATGCCATCAAGTTTTCTGATAAAGGAATTATAGAAATTGGATTATCCGTATCAGAGTCGAACGATAGTCATTGTGCCCTGCACTGCTGGGTAAAAGACAACGGGATTGGTATTTCGAAAGAAAACCAAGTAAAGCTGTTTACGCCTTTTACGCAAGCTGAAAGCTCCATAGCGAGAAAGTATGGCGGCACAGGCCTAGGGCTTAACACCAGTAATAATCTGCTTAAGCTAATGGGCTCTTCACTAACGCTCGAAAGCGAATTAGAACGAGGCTCTACTTTTTCTTTTGATGTCACGTTTGCTGTTGCAGCAGATATTGATATTCCGCTATCTGAGACAACTCAGCAACACGTTACGCTAGAAGGCGCTCGTGTCCTCCTTGCAGAAGACAACGACATTAATGTTGAAGTAATAAAAGCGCTTCTTGATGAATTCCATTTAGATTTAACACACGTATCAAACGGACAAAAGGCCATTGATGCATTGAAAGCGTGCACTTATGATTTGGTACTAATGGATATTCAAATGCCTGAAGTTGATGGGCTTAGCGCCACACGGCATATAAGAAATGTACTTAAGTTAAAAACCCCCATCATTGCCCTGACGGCTAACGCCATGCAGCAAGATATCGACAACTGTCACGCGGCAGGAATGGATGCCCATGTGGGCAAGCCCGTAGACAAGGCTCGCCTTGTTAACACACTAGGTGAGTTTCTTGCTCGCCCGGCGTGAGTAGTTAAAAACTGACGTCCCACTGCAGAGAGTAGATGGTCTCGTCCCCTACTTCAGCATCGAACTGATCCAGTGAAACCCTGCTTACCTCTGCGGTTAGTTTGTTTTCGTGGCCATTAAAAAAATAGTTGAATGCTACTGTCTTTTCAAAAAAGCGTTCGTCTTGTTCACTGTCTCGGGGCGAATAGGTCCCGAAGCGTGCAGCCATTTCAAGGGGCTCTGGCCACCAGCTGATTGATTCACTCAAAAAATAACCCGCCTGCACATAATAGCCGCGCAGCGTAGTTTCTCTATCGTTGTCCGCTAAATCCACAATATCTTTTTCATGATATTCCGCTTGAGCATTAAACCCTTTATAAAAATAGGCACCATCAATCACAAACTGCTGAATGTCGTACTGACCTTCGATCTCGCCCGCACTAAAGTTGGCTAAATTACCAGCGCCAGACGATGAAAAACGCGTAAACTGGCTTTTGAACTTCGCACCTGCTATTGCTAGAGCGGCTTTGGGCGTAGCTGTTCGTTTAATGTCACTGTTTTTAAACCCGACAGACTCACCTAAGAAATTCCACTGTAATCGCCCTGTATACATATTCTCGCCATCGTGATTGCTATAATCACCACGGCCTGAGCCATTGAATACTCCTACCCAGTAATTGAAATTGGCCGCGCCTGGGCCATCAAAATTACCGTACAGGGATGCCCCCATTTGCCTATCTAGCGTAAATATTCTGTTGATGATTGAACGATCCATCATTTGCTGGCCGCCACTGCTAACACTGCGCTCTCTGGAATACTCGACTTTCCACTGACCAACCTTAAACCGAAGCGCGTCATACTTTTCAAAGGATAGTGTAGCGGTCAGGGTGCGCTGATCGACAGCATCATATTCCACACCATATTTAATCCAAGGCAAACCAATGTGACCGTCTAATTTGACCCGCGCCCTGTTAACGCCAAATTGATTACCGGCGTTATGCTCAAAGTCAGCACGCTCGGTAGGCTGGCTTATACCGGGATTGGCATAGCGAAACTGAAGTCTACCGCGCACGCGTAGTGAGAAGGTATTGCTGTCGCTTTGAAATGAAAGGCCGTTGCCATTGTATTGAGAGAACGTTGCGCTAGATTCGCGCTCGGCATCAACCTCAGACGCTACAACCGCCGTATGGAAAAGCGACGCCCATAAAGCACTCAACAGAAGACAAGAAGAAAAACGATTTTGAAAAAGCAAAGCACACTAAATATAACGGAAGTTTGCGCGCAGGATATATACTTTAGTATAAGAATCAAGTGCTCTGACATAAAAATGACACAAAACTGTAATATTTAACGTTGAAATACACCGTTAGATAGACCTGTCACTTTAACAGTAAAGCATTTGCTGGTAAGTGAGGACTTCCTTTCTGAGCAACTTCGTGTTGTTTGATCAGGTTAACAATATGCTTATTCACTGGCGTAGCTATGTGATTTTTTTCACCGAGCCTGACTATCTCGCCGTTCAAATAATCAATCTCCGTTCGTCGCCCCAGCGCCAAATCTTCATACATTGATGAACGTGCTTCGGGATCTATTTTAAGCGTAGATGAAGCCACCACATTGAATAAAAAATCAGGTAGCTTCATAATTTTTGGCATCAGTTTGGGAATGACCTTACCGGTTCTTGCTGGTGCAATTCCTTCCGCTTTTAGTACTGCTAACGCCTCGGACAACACCTTTGCCATAACTAACCTATATTGCCTATCTCCTAGCTGTGATTTCAGCGGTATACCCGACAGTGCATTGACCGCGTTATTCAAGTTCATAATGAGTTTGCCATACTGTACAGCTTTCATATCGTTATAAACCGTAACGGCCAACGACGCGTTACTAAGCGCTTTTATGACGTCACTACATTGGTTATTGGGATCTTCAAGGGCAATATTACCCTCAGTACCACGGTGAAAATGGCCGTTACCTTTATAAAAAACATTGAAAGGCACCATACCTGCAATTACGCATTGTTTTATGTGCTGGCGAAGCAGGTGTGCATTACCCACTCCGTTTTGAAGACTGACTACGACTGCTGATTGCTTTGCATGCTGATTGATTATCTCAGCAGCCTGCTCGGTATCTTGGCTTTTAACGCAAAGCAAAATGACGTCAGCATCAACTAAACTATCGTTCTCAATTGAAAATGCGATATGCTCAGGCTTTGTTAGCTGCTCACGCCCTTGCCAATCCGTTACTTTAAGACCATTGGCAGTAATATCATCATATAAACGCTGACGGCCAATGAGCGTAAGTGCATTAGCGGCGCTCAATGTGGGGTCAGAGGCTAACAGGCAGCCCGCTACATAACATCCAATACTTCCCGCACCTAACACGGCAATTTTCATTATTGACTCCCAATGAAAGTTTAGCTTTCAATACTTTGTTAGACTGCGATTAAACGATCGAAATGTAAACACAAAAATCACAATAAAATAACAAAAAGTGTTTCAGTATCAGTTATTTCCTATCAGTCCGATTTATTCTTTCAATTTTCCCCGGCGTCGTGATCTCCCTACAATTAGACCAAGTAGTCAATTTATAGTCATGGTCAAATAGAGGGTTATCATGTCGGGTCAACAATCTGCTCCTTGTCTCGCTTATTCAAAAGCACACAATGCTGAAATGTCGAACAATGGCAAAGTTGCCTTGGTTGCGGAAGGTGGTGGACAGCGAGGAATTTTCACGGCAGGCGTACTCGATACATGGTTAGACGCCGGACACGACCCTTTCGATATTCTTATCGGCACATCAGCAGGTTCACAGAACTTAACGAGCTTTGTCGCGCGTCAAAAAGGCTATGCAAAACGTCTTATTCGCGGCTTAACTCGACACAAACGCTTTTTCCAAATGGGAAGAGGTTTAATGGGAAAGCATATTGTCGATTTAGATTGGTATTTTGACAAAACCCAAGAAGCGAACCGTTTACTTGATCTTGATACTGCGAAGGCTAATGTTGCGGACAGAGAAATTTTATTTACCGCCACAAATTCCAGAGACAGACAGGCGTATTTTCTTGATCCAATGAAAAGTACTCACAACTGGGTCGATCTTATCAAGGCTTCGAGCGCCCTCCCCTTACTTTACAAACAGGGCGTACCGCTGCACATTGATGTCGAGACAAAAAAGGCAGCCAATACCGATTTCTTTCTAGACGGTGGTTTGGCTGCACCGTTGCCTGTTACCGAAGCGTACAAGCGCGGCGCGACGAAAATCGTAGTTATTCGCACCGTAGATAGAGGCTTTCAAGTACAGTCGCCTTGGCTACAAAGGTTAAGCGCGGTAATGTGCGCAACGGGCACGTGCCCAAAGACCATCGACTATCTGCTGCAGCACGAACAAGCGTATCAAAAAGAACTGGCATTTATTGAAAACCCGCCAGAAGGCGTAGAGGTTATTCAAATTTTTGCGTCAGATAAGCTTCAAAGTAAATTGTTAGGTAGTACAGACGCACAACTTCGTCATGATTATAAGCTTGGTAAGCAAGCTGGAAGTGCCTTTTTAGAAACCGAAAACAAAGTCATTGCTTACCAGCTAGAGGAAAACAGACAGCCTGTTGCTCCGCTTTTCGATGTAACTGATACACCCAAGGGCATGCATAGTAAAGACAGCGCTAATTATAGTGTGAAATCAGAACATGCTGCATTAAATGGTAAACGTCCAATTAAGTTGCCTTTCCCAGCACGTCGAACAGGCAAAATAGATAAAGTAGATAAAGAGAATAGGATCTCCGCGTAGCCCGTTTACTCATTTGATAAAGGGTGCTTGGCAGCAGGTGCCTTTTCTCTATTTTGCTACTCTTTCAGTAATATTTCTGTGTTATTTCGGTGCTATTTCGGAGCTTGGTTCGCCATGTTTACATCATGACTTAGTAAGCTCCTCTCCCGTTCTTGCCTCTATTGGCGGCAAACGGGTTGACATTGTCTGGCAGAATATTTATAACGCGCTCACCCACATAATCTTTAAATGTAACCATGTCAGAATTATCAACACCCGTAAAACAAACTGAAGCCCATAAACTTATCGACAGCCTATTGAAGTCGAACGACCCAACTGCTGATCTAGATAAGATTGCTGAAGAATTCAACATTGCGAACTGGGGACAGTCTAACGCTGTTTCTGCTGATTTATACTCAGCAGTTAGAGACTTGCTTGGCAAAGGCGTAGTGACTGGTAATGACCTAGTTTCTGGAAAAGACACCATGGACCCGATTGTACACAAAGTACAAGCGGAGACAGAAAAGCTTATTGCTAACCCAAGTGATGCAGACGCTGATCGCGTTCAAACGTTTGTACTTGGCTTCCTACGCACGTTTGTGAGCCAATTACTTCACCCAGGTACAAAGAAAGCGATTTACGCGAAAAAGCTTCCTGACTTAATCAAGCTTCACCAGCAAATTGCGAAGTAATTAGCAGCGGCGCGACATCACAGATGAAAAGCCATTAGCTTTAGCATACCAGCGTCGCAACAATCGCGTTTAAAAAGAAACCCGCTTCGTAGCGGGTTTCTTTTTACGTAAGCGAAAAGTATCCGCGCATCATCCAGCGCTGATCGGCAGGCACAAAAAAACCGGCCTAAAGCCGGTTCTCAGTATTTGGCGGAGAGAGAGGGATTCGAACCCTCGACGGTTATCTTACCAACAATTAAACCATATATATCAATAACATGAATATAAGCCATTCAAGGTGATTGTACTAGCTTTTTGTACTTATAGTGGAGAACTAGTAGTAAAAAAAAGCTATAAAGTAGTGTTGCAAAATTTAATAATATTGCCACCAATCTATGTTTGAAGAGTCAATTAGAATATGATGGACGCTGATGTTTGATAATGAGGTTATGGATGACAACTAATAAATTTGAATGAACAAGTTGCTTAATATTCATGGCGGGTGCAATTTTAGTTGTTTCTGGATTCAAGTTTGAATTTGAGTTCAAATCTGATTTATCTGACTGGTTCACCTTCGCAGCAGTAGTGGTCGCAATCTACTCTTCATGGAGAGCTTATCTTTACCACCGTCAACAGTTACAACCTTTTATAAATTTCCTACATAATTTTGATTCAAACTCTGGGACAGTCACTTTTTCTGTAGAAAATGTTGGCGGAAGTTACGCCAAAATTAATAAAGCTTATTTTAGATTCTTTGAACCCTATGGAGGATATAAGGATTTTTTTCCTTTAATTGATCATCACAATGAACTCAGAAATGTTCCAAACTTAGTTCAAGAAGCAAACTCACCAGATCGACTTGTTATCACTCTATTTAAATTGGCCCATGAAACATTTATTGCTAGTCAATTCTCAGAAGAAACAAAGATAAACGTAACATATGACTCCTACAGATTTACGGAGAATAATGCCATAGGAAAGGGTGAAAAGAGTGATATTTTAACAATGCAGCATGACATCCTTAAGAAAGACTCTAAGTACCCCAATTTTGCTCATGCACTATTTGCTCACTCTAAGATGCTAGAGCTATTTATCGAATATGAGGATGTGACAGGTAATAAATTTTATATTCCTTCGAAAGAAGCGTTTTTTGAATCAGAACAAAGCTTAAAGCAGATAGCTGATGATTCTCTTAAGGTGCCTCCAATTAAAAATCAAGTGCAGAACCAAAATACAACCAGTATGAAAATTAATATAAAGATTCCCAAGGACATTTTAGAAAACGCTATAGTGGACCGTAAGGCCTGATAAATTGAGTCTTGAGATATCTGTTGCCTCCACAATGTGTGAGGGGGGGATTCTGGAGGTAATATCCTTTTATTACGATTGCGTCGACCCGTGCCGTTAAAAAAATACGTGTGATACTTTTGGTAAATTTTGTGGTTACTTTTTAGCCGCCACTTTTGATATGTGAGGATAGATAATACCCTATTTATAGGTGACCTCAGAAGGGCTACTGAGGCCACCATACGATCTAATTATCTTCCAGCTCTAAAACCTCATCATCAGTAATCAAAAGGCTGTAACAAGATTCGCAACGGGTCCACAGGTCTATATCTTCACTAGGGTGTTGGTTGCCACATTCAAGGCAATTACGATTTACTATGTCCATTCAGGTGCTCCATCATTAGACTGAGCCAGCAGCGCTTTGGGCGAGTCGATCAACTTCTGAATTTTCTAAATGGCCACTATGCCCTTTGACCCATTCCCAAGTGACATTTAAAGACTGATTTAACTGGTCCAACTGTTTCCAAAGTTCAGCATTCTTAACAGGCTGCTTTGAAGCTGTCCGCCAGCCTCTTTTCTTCCATCCGTCAATCCATGATGTAATCCCGTCTTTGACGTACTTACTATCAGTAGTCACCACCACGGGTTTATCTGGGTGAGTAGCCTTAACAGCTTCCAATGCCTTTATTGCAGCCATGAGCTCCATTTGATTATTGGTGGTTTGCTTCACTGCACCACTGCGCTCTAGCCGTTTCTCATTTCCATTTTCGTCTGTTCTGGCAAGGATGAAAGCCCATCCGCCTTTGCCAGGATTTCCAAGGCAAGAGCCATCAGTAAAAGCGTATATAGTCGAGTCATTGTTTGTAGTAATTCTCTGTCTCCTTTACAACTAAAAAACTAAGAAGAATCTAAAGACTATCAACTAATTTTAGTGAAAATAACCCATGTTTTTTTCTTGCAAGTGGATTTTTTCTTCTATCATTTCAGCAACTTGAATGGAAATAGAAATAAAACACTCACTACAACGCAAGCCATATAGCAGAGTTGAGCGTATTCTCTCTCACATCGCTTATTTGCACTCTCAGTACAACTAACGTAAAAAATGTTGAGTACTAAAAAGAAAATATGCCTTCTCACAAAACTGTTGTGTACACCTTGGAAATACTTGGTGTACACATGTGTACTCTTAGTTCAAATATGCACTTTAATTATTGTTTAATAAGGATTTTTAAAGTGGAGTAGATTTACTAAAAGTCGTCTTTTTCTAACGAGAATTCTTTGCTATTTCCTTGTTTTTCTAGATAGTTACTTTCATCGCTGTATCCCTGAGCTTCTTCCCAAGTTGATTTTCTGGAAATAGTTATACCTAGTTCTTGACCTCGAACTGTCTTCCTAAGGGCTTCCCTAAAGACACCTGCACCATAATATTCAATCATGTTATTGAAGTTCTTCATGGCTTGTTTAATCTGATGTTCAGTCCATTCCTCACCATCTTCTATTGAAGGCATTACACGGCCTGAATATGCGTCAGATAATCTTCTCATCTTTGGGAACCCCTTTGAGTCCCATGCTGAAGAAGTTAAGTAGTATTTTTTATTCAGTTGTTCACTAAGAATCTCTACAAGGTGCTGAACACTAATATCTTTGTCCGTACTTATTCCTTGTAAGGCGTCTGCACAGGCAATTAAGGCTTTACGAAAGTGATCGGCCTGCCCTCGACCACATGATGCAACTTTCATTAACTGGGTGACACTGAGGCCAAATTGAAAAGTGACTATAAGACTTCTAAATTTCGACTGTGTAATTTCCTCATTGGTAACACCAACACCATGATTTTGATTCATCTCCTGTGCTGTTAAGAATGCTTCGTTATAAGTTCGATTCTTAATCAGTATTGCTTTTATGGTAATTGATTCTTCAGGCTTTACCTTGAGGAACTCTAAACAAGCTTTTGTGCGGTGGAAGCCATCAACCACATAGCGCTTGCTCCCAACTTCAAAAACCGTAATAGGTAGCCTTATGCCAATACCATTTAGGAGGTCGTTGAGGATTTCAGAGTCTTGCATATCTTGCTTTGTTATCTGCGCTTCCCTTTCTTTATTTGATTTTATCAATTCAGGTTCACGCGCTTGCATTAAAGGATCTAGTATTAACTCACGAGGGTCCAAGTCAGTCATACTACTATCTGACATATACTGGTTCATTAAGCTTTCTCTGAGGCTTCCAGAGCCCGTTGTACAGTTGAAAGAGACACACCAACCTCAGAGGCTATCTTACGCAAAGACATTCCCTGAGAGCGTAGGGATTGAATACGCTGGTGGTTTGATTTATTGGTAGGACGTCCACGGTACTTTCCTGCGGCCTTAGCTTTTTCTATGCCTTCCTGACGTCTTTCTTGAATCATCGACAGCTCAAACTGGGCAACAGCTCCAAGCATACTGAGCATGAGTTCAGACATTGGGTCAGAGCCACCAGCAGTGAAACTCAGGCCTTCTCTGTGGAACTTAACGCATACGCCTTTAGAGTTGCACTCACTGACCAACGTTTTAAGGTCTACGAGGTTCCTAGCAAGCCTATCAATGCTATGCACATGAACAGTATCACCTTCTCTGACATACTCTTTTAGCTCTTCTAGTGCTGGTCGATTAATAGTACCGCCACTACAGCGATCAATGAACTCCTTGGTAAAGTTCACACCTGTATCAGCTAGTTGACGTTCAGTATTTTGCTCTGTTGTTGAGACTCGTAAATAAGCAATATCAGCCACATCCTGTACCCGTTTAGATCTTAGAGTTGGAAAATATAGCTATACCTATAATATTAAGTCAACCCTAATGGGTACTGACTGACTTCAATTTGACCATACCCATATGGGTATACCTAAAAAGCACAGTTTCAATAGGACTATCATAAACTAAAGTTTAACTGAAACCTTGGAAAATGATACTCTCTAAAAAACGAAACAATAAGGTAAGGAAATCGAATGTGCAGCGGTAACGTATTGAATGATAAAGGACAACCTAACAATATTGCTATCAATTACAAACGGAACAAAGCCAAAGCAGTTTTGACTTTAAAAGGAATCATTGATGGAATCCACTGTGACGAACACCTAACTCCAACTGAAGAAATATTTCTGAGAGCTTGGAAAGATAATGACATATTCAATCTCAATGACGGTGATTTCATCGACATTCATGAGCAAATTGAAGACATACTCGAAGACTCTGTAATTACGGCGGAGGAGAAGGCTGACTTACAAGCCATGCTTGACGATATTCTTGAGTATGGTGAATTAATCAGTAGTGATTATGATGCTTTGGTAAATCAACTGCTTGGCTTTCTAAATGGTATAAGCGCTGATGATGAAGTAAACGATACTGAGATCCGGAGCCTTAAGAAACTATTAGACTCGACCCCTGAGTTATCTGAAGTTTGGCCGGGCAATGCACTAAAAAGCAGAATTGATGAAATATTACGTGATGATGTAGTTTCTAGTGACGAAAGGACAGAGTTATTAAATCTAATTAAGGCTGTTTCTGGGCAACGAATGATTGAAACTGGTCTCGCGTACGGTATGTCAGCGGACTTTTCAACTAGCACGGAAACAAAAATGGCTCTTGAAGGTTTGACTGTTTGCTTTACTGGGGAGTTTTTAAGCGGTTCACGGAAGTTACAACAGGACAAAGCAGAGCGATTAGGGGCAACAGTAGCACCCAGAGTAACCAAAAAGCTTGATTTATTGGTCTTAGGTTCTGTAGCAAGTAGAGATTGGAAGTTTAGTAGCTACGGTAAAAAACTTGAGGCCGTTTTGAGTAATCGCTCTAAAGGCATTGAAACTGAAATCATTAACGAAGACACTTGGAACGAATTAGTGCACCTTATTTAATTCTCAGTTTGATTACGCAATAGTTCAATTGCTAATTTCAAGTTTGGAGAAGAATCAAACGGGCCTATATTTCTGATGATTAGGTCATTCGAGCTAACATAGTTTCTGATGTGTGGCGGTGGAATATGCGATGTAGCTTGGATATCAGCTATATATCCTCCTAGAAAAAATCGATAATACAGCATTCCTTGGACCCTGTTTACATAAGGATCAAATAAAATTCTATGTAAATTAGGGTCATGCTCACTAGGTTCATATCGCCCCAATATAACAGGGTAGTCACTTATACCGCCGGTTTCATTCTGCCAAATTAACTCTTTTAGCCTGCCCTCCGTAGGCCCTAAATTTACACGACTAAATATAGGAAGGTTACTAATCGACGCCCTCCATAACACTGTCATTACAAAGAATTTGATTTTTTGGTACTCAACACCTTCAGCTTTATACGCAACCAACTTACCATTTTTAGTTATTGGTACTTGTTGAGACTCACGTTGCAAAAGTGTTCTGGCCGCGTAGTCATCTGGGACTTTGAACCGTTCTTCACACTCATTACACAGTATTGCAGGGTCGTAAGCTCCTATTCTCGATAACGAGTTATATTGACCTTCTTTATTTGTTATGACGTTAAAGGCAACGCTCTTGTCTTGGCGAAGGACTTCGTAGAAAGCGCGAGGAATTATATGGCTTTTAACCAATTTACGCTCTCGAAGGCATCCTTTACAAACTCTACTAGTCATTCATTTATTCCTTTACAAAAATATTCTACACAAAGACTTATATTGAATTTAGTTAGGGGCATGTTCCCACAACTTTTTAAGAGTTAAGCGAGGAATCCTATTTATCGCTTTTTGCTTTGTATCCAAGTAAACCGTTCCATATTCATCCCCAACGTTTCCTGAAGAGTGTCCGGTGATAGAATTGCTCACACTATCGCTGACTTCAAGTGTTCTCAGTAACGTTTTAAATGAATGTCTGAAAGCATGTAAAGGTTGAGATATTTTTATCCCTTCAGCTTTCACAACCTTGCCCCACCAGTCGCCTATATACGGTACTTTCTTCCCATATTTATCAGCAGGAATTTGTGGAAATAACCAACCGTCAGCTGCCTTAACGTAATCAATAAAGCCAAGTTCCAATAAGTGCTCATGCAATGGCACATGCCTGAGAGAGGTATCGTTTTTCACTGACTGATCTTCACCCCTTCGAATATTCAAGAAGTAAATTCCTTTTGAGTCTTTGCAGATATCCTCTTTTCTCAACTGTGTTAGCTCGCCTACCCTTGCGCCTGTATACCTGCACAACAAGGGAATCCAATATGAAGCCAAACCATAGCGTTTAGTTGCAGTAGGGTCTGTAAATATAGGCAGAGCAAACAATCTGTTAATTTCATCCAAGCTATACCCACGGTCTTCAGCCGCTTCCGTGCGTTTAGGGCCAGAGGGAACCTGTACCCTTGCCATTGGATTATCTTGAATAATGCCAAGCTCTACTGCGTGGTTAAAAACAAGGGTCACAAGCCTCATGTCTTTCTTCACGGTAGAAGGGCTTAAAGTATCTAACCCCTTAGTTTCAGCAAGTTTAACCTGTTTATCTATAGGTAAGGACCTTATTGCTTTCTGCTTGCTCTTAGGAAGTTTAAGTAAGGTATTTCTGAAGTGGACCAAATCAGCAGATACGATGGCTGTAACATCCTTATCTCCCACAATCTCTACAAAGCGCCTGACACTTTTAGCTGTCTCATCCAGCGTTTTGAGTACACTTCCGTCCCCTTTGTTGCTGAGTAATTTTGATTCCCTGTGGCTCTCATAGACCTGGCTCATTGAATGTTTAACTGGAACTTCTGGCTTACCTCGCGAGCTGGTGGACTTCCTAGCCTGTAGAGGCTTATCTACGAGTGTCATTTGCTTAACAGGTTCAAATGCCCAATCATTTTCAATTCGTGCCTTACAGAGCTTTTCAACGGCATATAGATAAGGGAAAAAGTTACGGATTAACCGTAAATAGGAATTACTTTGATGAGAAACTATCAGGCCTTCAATATCCAACTGAGGGTCAATGATGTGAGCAAGTTCATCAATTAGAACCGTCAGCTCTTCATCTGTTGCCCTTTCAATCTCTGAACCCTGAATTGACAGTGTATCTGTAAGTCCAAACATAAAGGTAACTTTAAGGCTTTCATCCGTAAGGCCAGTATCACTTAGCTTACCTACGTCATAACTTATAAATTCAGAAGTATCACCACCAGCTTCAATACGGCTTCTCACTCGTGCATACCAGCGTTGTGCAATAACAGCACAATCTCTTGGGGTTAGCTCTACGTAGGAAGCGTCTGACAATTTAGCTCTGGCGAGCTGAATCTGACTATAGGCGTCTTGAGTGGGTTCAATCGCTCTAAGTTTGGCTTCTCGTGAATCTTTAGTGCGTAATGACTTTTTAAATTCACGCTTACCAATGATGTGTCGTACGTCAGCAGGAACAACTACTCTGACGTAATAAATTCCAGATTTAGGGTCTTTGTACGGTGTTGCCATTGTGCCCATTTTGTACCACCAATTTGTACTAGTTGGTGATATCGTCGTTACTCTCTAGGCTTTTAACTATGCGGCCCCTAGAGAATTAGGGGCCTGTAGGTATTTGGCGGAGAGAGAGGGATTCGAACCCTCGATACGCTATAAACGTATACACACTTTCCAGGCGTGCGCCTTCAGCCACTCAGCCATCTCTCCAAATTTTGTATCAAGAAGATTTCAACGACGAAAACCCTTGAGCGCGCGTATAGTAGGTAAAGCCGCGCGCTTAATCAAGAACTTGCTGGAAAATATTCAGCAAGTGCTTATAAAACGTGCGCTTATAGCCCGCCCTTCGCTTTTAACTCGGCTGAGAAGTTAAGCATGCGATCAAGTGGAATAAGTGCGCCTTTACGCAATTCATCATCAACAAAGATTTCATGCCCATCAGTTTCGCCCGTTAAAGACGCCTTAATCGCTTCTAAGCCGTTCATTGCCATCCAAGGGCAGTGAGCACAGCTTTTACACGTAGCGCCGTTACCGCCCGTTGGAGCCTCTATAAACGTCTTCTCTGGGGTAAGTTGTTGCATCTTGTAAAAGATGCCTTTATCGGTAGCAACAATAAAGGTGTCGTTATCCATGGTTTGCGAAGCTTTTATTAGTTGACTGGTTGAGCCAACTGCATCTGCCATCTCTACCACACTTGCGGGTGATTCAGGGTGAACCAGAACCGCTGCGTTTGGATACAGTGCTTTCATGTCTGCTAGTTTCTGTGCAGAGAACTCGTCGTGAACGATACACTCGCCCTGCCACATTAGCATGTCGGCACCCGTTTGCTTGGCAATGTACGAGCCTAAGTGTCGGTCAGGGCCCCAAATGATTTTCTTGCCCTGGCTGTCTAAGTGCTCAACGATTTCAAGCGCGATGCTCGACGTTACTACCCAGTCGGCGCGTGCTTTTACTGCCGCTGATGTATTCGCGTAAACCACGACGGTGTGGTCAGGGTGCTGATCACAGAATTCGCTAAACTCTTTTACCGGGCAACCAATATCAAGCGAACACGTTGCTTCAAGTGTTGGCATTAGTACGGTTTTTTCAGGGCTAAGAATTTTTGCCGTTTCACCCATGAAGCGAACGCCAGCAACAATTAAGGTTTGTTCTTGTGCATCTCTACCGAAACGCGCCATTTCCAATGAGTCTGCCACGCAGCCACCAGTCTCTTCAGCGAGTGCCTGAATTTCATGGTCGGTGTAATAGTGTGCGACAAGCACAGCGTTACGGGCTTTAAGTAAAGCTTTGATCTCAGCCTTTAATTCAGCTTTACGTGCTTCTGACAATGGCTGTGGTTTTGCTGGGAACGGGTACTCTACCTGATCCACTCGAAATGCTACTGACATTAACCTACATCTCTGTTGCGACAAGGGTGCGGATTATACCCAACTGTCATAAAAATTACACACTACCTAATCAACATAAGGGTAATTAAATAGTCGTAGTTATGCTTACCTGTTCTACTACATGGGGTTAGGTAAACCAGATCAAAGTGCAAATGAGACGAGTAGCGTTTTAAAACGCAATAAGCATTGGTTTTTTGTACAGAGGAGATTATTTAAAAAAGGAATATTTGAGTTTGAGACTTGATGGTGGGTCGTGCTGGATTCGAACCAGCGACCAATTGATTAAAAGTCAACTGCTCTACCAACTGAGCTAACGACCCATCAAGTGACACACAGATAAGTTTCGCAATTCAAATGATGGTGGGTCGTGCTGGATTCGAACCAGCGACCAATTGATTAAAAGTCAACTGCTCTACCAACTGAGCTAACGACCCATCATTTGATGCTAGGAGAGAAAGTGGTGGGTCGTGCTGGATTCGAACCAGCGACCAATTGATTAAAAGTCAACTGCTCTACCAACTGAGCTAACGACCCTTTCTTTCCTGTTGTTGCCTGTGTCTTGGCAACGGCGGCATATAATACTCAGATTTTTATTCGACGCAACCCATAACGTCCTTTTATTTTCATTTTTCTGTCAAATTACGACTAAACGGTCAAAATGAAAACAAATCGCTGAGTATTTATACCAGTACTAATTGAGTTTAGTCAGGTTTCTACGAAATACAGTGAAATTTGGTGCAGAAGTTTTATGCACTCTAAATGGAATTTTTTGAAAAAAACTTTTCTCTAACTCATAAAAAAGCCTCTTTAAAAGAGGCTTTGTTCATTACAAGTTATTTAACCGAGATTCAGCGAGGCGTTTTGCCGAAGAATCAGGGTAATCATTTACAACTTGTTGGAACAGCTGACGTGCTGTTGAACTGTCTCCCGTTCGCTCAGCAATGACACCTAGTTTTAATAAGGCATCAGGACGCTTGGAAGAATCGGTAAAGCGATTAGCTACAATATTAAATTGCTCACTTGCTTCGCTCCACTGCTGCTTATTAAACAGCAACTGCCCTAACCAATAGTGCGCGTTTGGTGCGTAACCACTGTTGGGAAAGCGTGAAATGAACGATTGAAACGCAGGAATGGCTTTATCGTACTCACGAGACTTAAGGATCAAATTCACCGCATTTTCGTAGGCTTCATCTTCACCTGCTTGCGGAGCTTGCGTTGGCGTAGATGCTGTTGGAGAGCTCACAGAGCCCGAATCAACACCTGCACTAGGCATGGCACTACCTTGTAGCGCGCCGCTTTGCTTAAGTGCTTCCACGCGTTTATCTATTTCAAGGTAAAGCTCACGCTGACGCTCAAGTACTTTTTGAAGTTCATTGGTATTAACTTCAACCGCACCACGCAGCTGGTCGACTTCCATTTGCATATTGTCTAGTTGCGTTTGAAGCCTGTGTTGCATTTCGGTTCGGCTCTTAACAATACGCTCTAGCACAACAATACGCTGCTCTAATTCACTGCCGCCATTGGCGTCTACCACAGGCGCTTGCGCAAATGCGGTAGAAACAGCAAGGGCGGCACATAAAGTGACGCCCATTTTTAATGTCTTATTCGTAAGAATAGTCATTAGCGGTAAACAACCACTCCGCGACGGTTTTGAGCAAATGCATACTCAGTAGAACCCATCACTGCTGGTTTTTCTTCGCCGTATGAAACTACTGTTACTTGGCTGCTGCTTACGCCAGCATTAAGTAGGTAAGTTTCAACAGACTGTGCACGACGTTCGCCTAGCGCGATGTTGTACTCAGGCGTACCACGGCTGTCAGTGTGACCTTCAATAGTCACTTTAGTGCTTGGGTTTTTCACCAAGAACGCCGCGTGCTTGTCTAGAATACGCTGGAACTCTGGCTTAATGCTTGAGCGGTCAAAGTCAAAGTAAACGGTTTGTTCGTTCTTCAGCGCTTCCATTTCTTGCTGAACCATTTCTTCTTGACGCTTCATACGCTGTGCAGCTTCTGCTTTAACGCGCTGTGCTTCTGCTTCACGTGCTTCCGCTTCTGCAGCCGCTTGTTCTTGTGCAAGGCGGTTACGCTCTGCTGCCAATTCTTCTTCGCTAGGGCCTGAAGAACATGCCATCATTGTCACTACTGGCAATGCGATAATGAAGCTCTTCATCACTTTATTCATTTGCATCCTACTAATCCTTAAATTTTATTGTTTAGTCGTTAAATTGTTAGAACAAAAATGGTGACCAACTTGGCGATTTAACTTGCCCATTGGCTGCTGGTAACCTAGCTTTAAAACGCCCATCTAAAGAAACCAGTGACAACACTTGGGTTCCCTCGTGAAGGGTGCTGTATATAATCATGCTTCCATTCGGCGCTACGCTTGGTGATTCATCTAAGTACGTCCGTGTCAGTACTTGAGGTGATCCACCATCCAAAGACTGCTTCGCAATGTGATAGTTCCCATTAGTTTGGTTTACCATAATCATTTGCTTGCCGTCTGGGGAAATCGTACCGCCAAGGTTCTGTTCACCTACAAAGGTAACTCGCCTTACTTTCCCAGAATTTAAATTTACGCTATATATCTGGGGTTTACCACCCCGTTCCGAGCTAAATATTAACCCACTGCCGTCTGGTAGCCACGCGGGCTCCGTATCAATCGCTCTATTTCGTGTTACTCGGCGAAGATTTTTTGTCGCTAAGTCCATCACATAGAGTTCAGGGTTTCCATCTTTCGATAAAACCATTGCAAGTTGCTTGCCATCTGGTGAAAACACCGGGCTACTATTTATTCCAGGGAAATCAGTAATGCGCGTACGCTCGCTGGTGTAGATATTCTGAATGAATATTTGCGGTCTACGATTTTCAAAACTAACGTAGGCAAGCTTCTCGCCATCAGGCGACCACACTGGCGACATAAGCGGCTCTGGCGAAGACAACAAGCGCGTTTCGTTCTCACCATCGTAGTCTGCAATGACTAATTGGTAAGGTTTTTCTACCGTGTCACGGTCGCGAACAATGACGTAAGCAATTTTCGTTAAAAACGCACCGCGAACACCGGTCAATTTTTCATACACAATGTCGCTAATTCGATGCGCATACTGGCGAAAATCTCGACCGTTGATCACTGCCTGACGGGCAGCTAGTACGTGATCATTACTCGATACCAAATTGCCGTCTTTGAGTACTTTAGCTTGCCCATTGTCAACTTGCCCTTTAAGTACATCAATCAACTCATAGGATACAAGGTAACGGTCGCCTCCTTGTGGCTCAATACTTCCTACTAAAACCGTGTCCACACCTAAGGTTGCCCATGCAGTGAAAGACACTTGTTCCGCTGTCTCCGGGTACTGTGGCATTTTGTCGACAGATACCGGATTAAACTTACCACTACGCATTAAGTCGGCCATCACCACTTTAGAAATATCGCCAGGCATGCTGCCCTGACCTTTCCATTTAAATGGCACAACCCCGATTGGACGTGCACTATCTACGCCCTCGGTTATCACAATTTCTAAGGATGCAAACACTTTGGCACTGAATGCCACCGTAATAAGCGCTATCCATAAACCTAGTTTTTTCATACCACTATAATTCCACTTTTAAAGTAATGTCTTTTAACTGCTCGTAAACGTCTGGCGCATCAGATACCGGTAACTTTTCGGCCCTGCGAACCGCGCTTTCAGCCGCTCTACACAGCGCATCATTGCCGCCGAGTACACGAATACTCGTAACAAACCCTGTCGTTGCTAACCGAATATTCAATCGACAGGTTTTGCCTTGATAGCTGTCGTCTGAATACAAATTGCGCTTAATGGTTTGCTGAATAAGCGCGGTATAGCGCTCTACTTCAGTAAGTACCTGTTTTCGCCTACGTTCTTGCTGAGCAGCTTGTTCTTTTGCAAGCTGCTCTTGCATGATCCTTTCCATTTCAGCGCGTTCAGCTGCTTCTTTTTTCTTTCGCTCAGCCTCAGCTTTCGCTTTTGCTTCGCGCTCCTTACGCTCTTGTTCCTTCTGCGCCGCTAAGCGCTCCAAGTCTTTCTGACGTTTCGCTTCAGCCGCTTCTGCTTCACGCTTCTCTTTCGCACGCTTGGCTGCTAGCTGCTGCTGGCGTTTTTTCTCTGCCGCGGCTTCTGCTTTTCTTTGCCTTTCTTGCTCTGCGGCTCTTGCTTGAGCTTCAGCTTGTGCCTGCTCCCTTTTTTGATCCGCAATCGCTTGCGCATCAATAAACGTCGCTTCTATCACAGGCGCATTCGACGGCATACTTGGCAACGGGTCAGGAGAGAAACTGACGCTAATTAGCAACAGCGCAGCAATAAAAAGATGCAAACCAATGGACTTGTACAAGCCTACTTGTTCTGGGCTTATACTGTTGGCTTGCTTGGCACTTTTGCCGTTCTTTTTATCACCACTTACACCGTTACTCGCGTTGTTTGAGTGGCTAGCGGTTGACGTGCTTTTCGACACTTCAGGTTTCGACATATCTATATTACTCAACCGGATCCGTCATTAACCCTACTGAAGGCACACCCGCCTGCTGTAATAACACCATTAGCTGTATCACTTCGTCATACGCTACTTGTCCATCGCCTTTTACCACTACGGGCGTATTGGGCTCTTTGGTCAATTGTGCTTTTACAATAGCGCCAAGCTCTTCTTCGCTAATTGGCGATTCCTGGTCTTCGCCTACATTAAGGAAGTAGCGACCTTTAACATCCACTGACGCAATAATCGGTGGTGTATCTTCTTGCTCTATCGGGTTGGCACTTGCTTTAGGCAAATCCACCTTTACCCCTTGAGAAATAAGCGGCGCCGTTACCATAAAGATAATAAGCAACACCAACATCACGTCGATGTAGGGCACTACGTTTATCTCTGATACCGGCCTGCGGCGTTTTCTTACATACATAACAAGTCCTCCGTTTGGAATGTAAACGCTTAGGCTTGTTGTTGTGCTTGCGCAGCAACGGCTTGGCGATGAAGGATTGCAGAGAACTCTTCCATGAAGTTGCCGTAGCTATTTTCTAGCTTCTCAACCTGATGGCTGAAACGGTTGTAGGCAATAACCGCAGGAATAGCGGCAAACAGGCCGATAGCAGTTGCAATAAGTGCTTCTGCAATACCCGGCGCTACCATTGCAAGGGTAGCTTGCTGCACTTCACCTAGTGCGATGAAGGCATTCATGATCCCCCACACAGTTCCAAATAGACCGATGTAAGGACTAATTGAGCCCGCCGTGGCTAAAAAGGGTAGACGACTTTCTAATTCTTCGACTTGACGAGACATAGAAACGCGCATGGCACGGTATGTACCATCAACTATGCCGTTGGTAGCGGTGTTAGACTTGCGCAGGCGAACAAACTCTTTAAAGCCTGAGCAAAAGATGCTGCCCATGCCTGTTAAGTTAGTTCTGGCAGAAAGCTCTTGATAAAGACGGTTAAGGTCAGCGCCTGACCAGAACTTATCTTCAAACTGACGCATTTCGTTGCGTGCCGCCGACAACGCTTTGCTGCGTTGGAAGATAAACGTCCACGACGCTATCGACACGCTTAGCAACAAAAGCATAACTAGTTGAACAATAAAACTCGCTTGTAAAAACAAGCCAATAAAAGTGAGATCAGATGACACGCGAAATTTCCCCTAACAAAGTACGTGGTAATCTTTTTGGCTTCATAACGGCCAAATCGACGCAGGCAACCTTGATATCTCCCGATACCAATGTAACGCCTTGTTCATTTTTAATAATTTGTTGAAACGTCATACTAGCGCCTTTCAATTCTACAACGCGAGTTTCAATACTCAACAGTTGATTGAACCGTGCAGGCGCATAGTTATGCATTTCAACGTGTTTGACGACGAAAGCGATGGATTGTTCCATAAGCGTGTCTTGTTCAAAACCTAGCTCGCGAAGCCACTCTGTACGGGCTCGCTCCATAAACTTTAGGTAATTCGCATAATAGACGATACCGCCTGCGTCGGTATCTTCGTAATACACTCTTACCTGGTGTAAATGCATAACTATTCCTTCACCCAAAAATTTAATAATCCAAAGCGGAGTTAAAATAACTAATTAGCGCGACAAAATGCAGAACAAAAACACTCCACAAGCCCCACCAAAGCTAACATTTAATCAAAAGTAAACCAATATTAAACACCCAGTTAACACATTAGTTTTTCTAATTCAAAACAACAATTTTACTCAATTGTAGTTTTTTCTGCTCTCCCTATAATGCACAGCATCAGTCGTACAGAGCGTGATGGTGCTTAGCACGGTCATGCAAGAGTTATTCTCCTGTTAGACATGAGTTCCCTGGATTTATTTCCTTCAACACTTGTTGTTTTAGCCCGCTCAATGAGCGGGCTTTTTTTTGCCTGTAATTTAGCATCGGTACAAACCAAAATATTGGCGGCCCATGCTTAACTTGCGCTATGCAATAATTCGCCATCCAATCTCAATGCTCTGAACTTACAGCTTCCCCCATACGAACATTTACTTGTAGCGTTTGAAACGGCTTCTGTATTTTCTGTGTTGCCAAAAAAAGCCCAGCAATTCTGCTAGGCCTTTAAAACGAATCTGTACCTTCTTACAAAGGGGCGGTAAATTATTCAGACGGAGCGAAGCCAAAATGAAGATAAGCGCGCTGCGACACAATACGGCCTCGAGGCGTGCGCTGTAAAAAGCCCTGCTGAATAAGGAAGGGTTCAATAACGTCTTCTATGGTTTCTTTTTCTTCACCAATGGCTGCTGCCAAATTGTCTAAGCCTACTGGCCCACCATCAAACTTTTCGATAATAGCAGTAAGCAATTTACGATCCATGTAATCGAAACCTTCTTTATCAACGTCAAGCATGTCCAGTGCCTTCGCTGCCGTATCGGCCCCCACCGTGCCGTCTGCTTTAATTTCTGCGTAGTCTCGAACACGGCGTAACAAACGATTAGCAATACGCGGTGTGCCACGCGAACGACGAGCCACTTCTTGCGCACCTTCCTCGTTCATGTCTAAATTCAGATAGCTCGCGCTTCTTGCCACAATACTGGTAAGGTCTTTTACGTTGTAAAACTCTAATCGTTGAACAATACCGAAACGGTCGCGTAATGGCGACGTTAGCGAGCCTGCGCGGGTGGTAGCGCCTACCAGTGTAAAAGGAGGAAGGTCTAGCTTAATTGAACGGGCGGCAGGCCCCTCGCCTATCATAATATCAAGCTGATAGTCTTCCATGGCAGGATAGAGAATTTCCTCTACCACTGGACTTAAGCGATGTATTTCGTCTATGAACAATACATCATTGCGCTCAAGGTTGGTAAGCAGTGCAGCCAAGTCGCCAGCTTTCTCAAGCACAGGGCCTGACGTGGTTTTAATGTTCACGCCCATTTCATTTGCCACAATGTTCGCAAGCGTGGTTTTACCCAGTCCTGGCGGACCGAAAATAAGTAGATGGTCTAGCGCATCGTCGCGATTACGCGCAGCTTGAATAAAAATTTCCATTTGCTCACACACGTGAGGCTGCCCCGTATAGTCTTCCAGCATTTTAGGGCGAATGGCGCGGTCGATGACCTCATCTTCGGTGCTGGCTTCAGGCGTAATCAGTCTGTCGGCTTCAATCATGATAGTTCTACTTTAAACGGTGACGTGAAGACAGGCAGACTTAGAACCGCTGTCTTCGTTGAGCGCCATTATATGGCCGCTTTTAATGATTCGCGAATAAGGGCTTCGCTTTCCATGCCCTCTTTATATACGCTGTCGACTAGTTTGCTCGCTTGAGCAGGTTTATATCCCAGTGCAATAAGCGCGCTTTGCGCTTCTTCCCGAGCGTCGTTTACAGCAACAATAGTGTTGGTGGATAACAAGTCGCCACTTGGGGGCGGTACAGCAATACTCTGCGCCTTGCCAAATTTTGCTAGGCGGTCTTTAAGCTCTACCACTAAACGCTCTGCGGTTTTCTTACCTATACCCGGTAAGCTGACGAGCGCAGAAACATCTTCATTTTGTACACTTGCCAAGAACTGGCTTGCCGACATTCCAGATAAAATAGCAAGGCCTAGCTTTGGACCTACACCATTGGCTTTGATCAATTCTCGGAAAAGCCCTCTTTCCATTTTATCAGCAAAACCAAACAGCAATTGGGCGTCTTCACGAACCACAAAGTGTGTGTACACCACCACTTCTTCACCCACCGCGGGAAGCTGGTAGAAACTGGTCATAGGCATGTGAATTTCGTAGCCAACACCGGCTACATCTACAAGAATTTCTGGAGGCTGTTTCTCAGCCAACGTACCGCGAATTCGTCCAATCATGAATTATCTCTGTAAAAGCGTGAGCTTCGAGCAGTATTAGCGCAAACGACCACGAACGGTTTTTCGGGCTTGCCCTGCCATGTTTATCAGGCTCTGTTCAGTGTGTGCATGACACAAGGCAACGGCTAATGCATCGGCAGCATCGGCCTGTGGCGTGCCGCTTAAATTCAGCAGGTGTTTTACCATGTGCTGAACTTGCGTTTTATCTGCGCCACCTTTTCCAACTACCGACTGCTTAATTTGCCTTGCGCTGTACTCAGCAACAGGAAGTTGCGCTTGGGTGGCTGCCACAATGGCGGCACCTCTGGCCTGACCAAGCTTTAACGCTGAATCAGGGTTTTTCGCCATAAATACTTGCTCAATAGCAAACTGGTCGGGTTTATATTGACGAATAATATCGCCAACACCGGTAAAAATATTAGCAAGACGAGAGGGTAAATCTGCCGTTCCAACGCGAATGCATCCACTTGCTACATACACCAGTTTACCTTGCTTGCGTGCAATTAAACCGTAGCCTGTGATCCGAGAACCTGGATCTATACCCAGTATAACCATTAAGGCACACTCGGTACAAACAAAGATACCGCTTCTTTATTAGAGGGAGACCATAAACGCGCGAGTGCTTCGTCTTTCGACACCCATTCGTACTGTAAGTGCTCTGTTAAAACAAGGGGTAAATCGCTGTTTATTTGAAGGGAAAATACGTGTTCTGTGTTGTGCACAGTACCAGGAGGATAACGATGTAGCCAGCGGCTACGAATTTCATATTGGTTTTGCTTATCGTGGTCGTTAACCACAAAGCCGTGTGCTTTGGCGTCGATGCCAATTTCTTCACACACTTCACGATATGCCGTTTCTAAGGGTAACTCCCCCTCTTCTAACGCGCCGGTTACCGACTGCCAAAAGGTGGGGTCGTCTTGTCGTTGCAAAAGCAGCACTCGGTAGTGTTGGTCATACAACACTACCAGTGCAGATTCAGGCTTCTTATACGCCATAAATTACGATTGCTTTTTCACCGTTGCAATAGCGAGCTCTTCAAGCTGCTGTGGGTTCGCAGGGCTAGGCGCCGATGTTAACGGACATGCCGCTGTGGTCGTTTTAGGGAATGCCATCACATCACGAATAGACGTCGCGCCAGTCATAAGCATTACCAAACGGTCTAGACCAAACGCAAGACCTGCATGCGGCGGCGCACCAAAGCGCAGCGCGTCAAGCAAGAAGCCAAACTTGTTCTTCGCTTCTTCATCGTCAATGCCAAGAATGTTGAATACCGTAGACTGCATGTCTTCATTGTGAATACGTACAGAACCACCGCCTAATTCAACACCGTTCAATACCATATCGTAAGCATCAGATAAGGCTTCAGCTGGGTTAGCTTTAAGTTCTTCTGGCGTTAAACCACGCGGCGCGGTAAACGGGTGGTGAATAGCGTGTAGCTGACCGTCAAACTCTTCGAACATTGGGAAGTCAACAACCCAAAGTGGTTTCCACTCGCCTTCAAGAAGCTCAAAGTCTTCACCAAGCTTAAGACGAAGTGCGCCCATCGCTTCGGTAACCACAGTGTAGCTGTCTGCACCGAACAATAGAATATCGCCACTTTGTGCGCCAGTGCGCTCTAGCATGGCGTTAGTGATGTCTTCAGTTAGGAATTTAAGGATTGGCGACTGTAGACCTTCAAGACCAGCACCAGCATCGTTAACTTTAATCCAAGCCAGGCCTTTCGCGCCGTAAATACCTACAAATTTGGTGTATTCGTCAATTTGCTTACGCGAAAGCGACGCCCCACCGGGTACGCGAATTGCCGCAACGCGACCTTTAGGGTCGTTTGCCGGGCCGCTGAATACTTTAAAGTCAACGTTAGCAAGCAAGTCTGCAACGTCTGTTAACTCTAGCGGGTTACGTAGGTCTGGCTTGTCACTACCAAAGCGCGTCATGGCTTCTTTATACGTCATGCGCGGGAAGTCACCAAGGTCAACGTTTAGCATTTTGTTGAACAAGTCGCGGATCATACGCTCGGTAATAGACATTACGCCATCGGCATCTAAGAACGTGGTCTCAATATCGATTTGGGTAAATTCTGGCTGACGGTCGGCACGTAAGTCTTCATCGCGGAAGCACTTAACGATTTGATAGTAACGATCCATGCCCGACATCATCAGAAGCTGTTTGAAAAGCTGTGGCGATTGCGGAAGTGCAAAGAACTCACCTTTGTGTGTGCGGCTTGGCACTAGGTAGTCACGTGCACCTTCTGGCGTTGCCTTAGTAAGAATAGGCGTTTCAATATCAAGGAAACCTTCTTCTTCTAGGAAGCGACGTACAGCACCGGTTACTTTTGCACGGAATTGTAAACGCTGGCTCATTACGGGACGGCGAAGATCTAGATAACGATAGCGAAGGCGCTGTTCTTCGGAGTTTTCTTGGTTCCAGTCCAGTGGAAGCACGTCAGACTTGTTGATCACTTCAAGGCCTGTGCCTAGGATCTCAATCTCACCTGTGCGCATGTCTTTATTTACTTGACCTTCAGGGCGCGCACGCACTTTACCCGTTAGCTTTACACAGAATTCGCTACGCAAGGTGTTAGCTACCGATAGCACGTCTGGTAAATCTGGGTCGAACACCACTTGTACGATACCTTCGCGGTCGCGTAAGTCGATGAAAATTACACCGCCTAAATCGCGACGCTTATTAACCCACCCGCAAAGGGTAACTTCTTGTCCAATGTATGATGAATCGATATTCCCACAGTAATCTGTGCGCATGGTCCTTGACCCCTGATGTTTTTTCTTGCTTCGCATGCAGTGAATTGGCGTTCAAAACCGCTTACTTTTGGGCTTAAGACTTTGCCAAAAATCACGTAAACTTGCTGGCCAATTAGCTGGCCCGCCCACAACATGCATAATGTAATGATTTAAAGGCCGCATAGTATAAACAAATGCTTGATAAAGCCCAATGACAAATATGCACAAATCAGCCATATCACAAGGAAATCTCTATATTGGATTGCCAATGTGGCAACACAGCCATTGGCCAAGCACGTGGTTTGCTAATTATCCCAAGTCTGATAATGGATTGTCGCTGTATGCTAAGGAGTGTAATACGGTTGAAGGGAATACCACATTTTACTCTCTTCCCCACCAAGACGCTGTAGCGAGATGGTGCGATTCAGTACCCTGCCACTTCAGATTTACTTTCAAGTTTCACCAGAACATTACTCATGTACATCAATTACAGCATTGTGATGAAGAGGTTGCCCAACAGCTTGCTTTATTAAGCCCGTTAAAAGAAAAGCTAGGAGTCATGATGCTGCAACTGCCCGCTTCTTTTGGGCCAGAAAAGCTATCCATTTTGGATACCTTTTTAGCGGCGTTACCACAAGAATTAAACATAGCGGTTGAGGTGCGCCACCTGGCATTTTTTGCAAAGGGTGATGAGGAAAAGGCGCTTAATCAACTTTTGATCCGCCACGGTGCGAACAGAATCATTATGGACACCCGAGCGCTTTTCACTGGCTCTTTAGACTCAGGGGGAACAAATAGACGTGCGATGCTAGAGGAAGTGCGAGAGAAAAAGCCTCGTGTACCAGTAAATGTTATCGCTACAGGCCATACTCCCATTGTCCGCTTTGTCGGTAACGATATAGATGATGACAACCAACGCTGTTTATTGCCTTGGGTGAAAAAAGTGAAGATTTGGCAAAGTGAAGGAAAAGACGTTTACTTTTTTTGTCACCGCCCAGACAACAAAGATGCTCCCTGGTTAGCGCAGCAGTTTATCGATTTGTATAACAACACTACTCCATCACTCGCGCTAAATAACCTGTCTATTAAAACTCAACCAGAGCAGAATTCACTGTTTTGATGACGAGCAACTGACATTGAGCCTATCAATATTTTTTAATAGATAGCGTTTTTCTAATTCAGCGGTAAACTACTGCTCTTATCTATTTTGGTACTACACCATTATTTACCGTGAAATAACCTCAATGAACCATGAATATGAGAAAGCGCGTATTGCTGCGCTTGAATCGTTAGATATTTTAGATACTTCCCCAAGCAAACAACTTGACGAGCTCACCAAAGCTGTACAAGAAGAGTTTAATGCTAAAACCTGCTTGGTAAGCCTTGTTGCAGAAGATCGTCAATGGTTTAAGTCCCGCCAGTGTATGGATGCTACCGAAACACCGCGTAATATCTCGTTTTGCACCTACGCGATAGCCGAAGAAGAATACTTGATTGTTCCCGACGCTAAAGCCGATAAGCTATTCGCTAATAACCCGCTGGTTACTGGCAGCCCTTACATAAGAGGTTACGCTGGTGCTATCTTGCGCAACAAAGATGGCTATGAATTGGGTACGTTATGCCTTCTATTTGATGAACCACGTGACTTTTTAGACGTTGAGATAGCAAGCTTAAAAAACCACGCCCGCACAGTTGAAACTATTATTTTTTCAGAACACCTTCCAGCATAACCCCAGCGCTAGGCTTTGCGTATCGCAAAACAAAAACGCATCACTAAAAAGTGATGCGTTTAATAACTCTCTAAGCACTATGTCTATCTGAAATCAGCTGCGTCTAATTCATGCTTTTTCATAAGTTTATGCATGTCTGTACGGTTTCTACCTGCAAGCTCTGCCGCGCGCGTTACATTCCCGTCGGTCATTTTTAGAAGCTTGTGCAAGTATTGCTGTTCAAACGCATCTCTAGCCTCTGTAAGCGTTGGCCAGCTTTGTTTAGTGGCAGACAAGGCCTGCTCTACTAAGTGAAGCGGAATAACAGGCGTTTGCGTTAACGCAACACACTGCTCGACCACATTCACAAGCTGACGTACGTTACCTGGCCAAGATGAGGTTACCAGCTGTTGCATAGCGTCATCAGAAAATTGGCTTACATTCACGCCATGACGCTGTGCGCTTTGCTGCAGCAGCGAGCGAGCCAGAAGTGGAATATCTTCACTTCGCGATTTTAGCGACGGAAGTTTTAGGTTCACCACGTTGAGACGGTAATATAAATCTTCGCGGAAGGTGCCTTCTTCCATTTCTTTGTGCAAGTCTTTGTGCGTTGCAGAAATGATACGCACATCGATATCTACGTGCTTGCTACTACCTACTGGACGAATTTGACGCTCTTGTAATGCACGCAGCAGTTTTACCTGCAGCGTCATCGGCATATCGCCAATCTCATCCAAGAACAAGGTACCGCCGTCGGCTTCTCTAAACAGACCAGGGTGAGCAGCTACAGCACCGGTAAACGCACCTTTGGCATGACCAAATAGCTCAGACTCAAGCAAGTTTTCAGGTAATGCTCCACAGTTAATAGCCACAAATGGTTTGTCGCTGCGGTTACTGGCTTTATGAATGGCATTAGCAAGTAACTCTTTACCTGTACCGCTCGCGCCGCTAATAAGCACAGACACTTCACGCTGAGCTATACGGAACGCCTGGTCTAGTACATTTAGCATTTCTGGAGAACGGGTGATGATGTCCTTTGCCCAATCCCCAGGCTGTGCAGCTTGAGACTGGCTAAGTGCTTTTTGCAGCAGCGCGCGTAATTCATCGTGATCTACAGGTTTAGGCAAAAACCCAAATACACCACGCTGAGTGGCTGCTACCGCATCAGCAATGGTGCCGTGAGCCGTCATCAGAATTACAGGAATATCTTTTCTAATTCCCATAATTTCTTCAAACAAACTCAGACCATCTAAGCCCGGCATACGCAAGTCACTTAATACTACATCGTAGTTGTCGTTTTGGAGCTTTCTTAACGCTGATTGACCGTCTTCCACTGCGGTCACCTCATAACCTTCGCCTTCCAGACGAATGGTTAATAAGCGCAATAAGCTCTTATCGTCATCTACCAACAATAAGTTAGGGTTACTACTCGCCTTTTCGCTCACTGTTGTGTACTCCTGTTTTTATCCATCAGTGTTGCTTCAATCTGCAACAATTCTTCTAGTTTTTTGCGCAGGTTAACTGCTTCAATTTCAAGTGCTTTTACTTTCTCGCCACGAGAAGTATTTTCTTGCTCCAACACCACCATGGCAGATTCAAGCTGCATAATCTGATTGTTGTGCGACGCAGCAATAACAGTCACCACTTCTTGCGCAGTGGGTGTAAATGTTCCAGCAATATCATTTAAGGCAAGCTGCGCGCGCAACCTGTCTTGATAAGGTGTATCTGTTGGTAGGGTTAAAACGTAGGCGTGAAGTATGTCAGATGCTGTATCACCTAACGCTTTTAATGCTTGCTTACGCTCTAACCAAGGTTGGTTGGCCGCGTCAATCCACGCGTTAAGCCAATAGGTTGCATCGCAATTGTGCTCGAACCCCTGTGGAGGCTCAACAAATAAACAAAGGCCACGTTCTATTTTAGCTACAGGCGTCACCTTTTCTGGCTCACCTGCGTTGTCGTTGTTCCTGGTTAAACTCTGACATCCTGTCAGCACCAGTAAGGCGACAATTAAACCACTTATTCTCATTTTATTTTTCCTGTTGCCCAATGGTCACTCTAAAGCAAACATCGGCATAGTCTACATCTACAACACGCACATCACCATGCATCAGTCGAGCGCAATCGGCAACAATTGATAACCCTAAACCCGTCCCAATGACATTGTCGTTTCTCGGCTCGGTTCCTCGGATAAAAGGTTCAAATAAAGTATGTACTGACTCTGGAGCAATACGCTTACCGCGATTGGCAACATCGAGTACAAGATTATCGTTTTCTTTATAAAGGCTAATATTTATCGGTCTTCCCACTGCGCCATGCGCGACAGCATTGGACACCAAGTTATCAAGTATTCTTCTAAACAGCTCCTCGTCTATACGCACCTCGGACGCAGTTATCTTTACTTCCACTTCTCTATCCTGAATGGCGAGCGCGTAATCTTCTAAACAAGCAGAAACTAACTTACTAACGTCACTTTGTACCATTTTCGGCTGAGCTTGTTGCAACAGCAGGTTGTAGTCGAGCAACTTTTCCACCAGCGTGTTGAGCCTTTGCGTGCTAGCAGTAAGTAGCGAAAGTACTTCGCGTTGACTGTTATTCAACTCGCCCACCACGTTTTCAGACAACAAGCTGCAGCCTTCTTTAATACTGGCAAGCGGAGTTTTGAGCTCGTGAGCAGCGTGTCGCAGCAAGGCGGTTCTAATATGCTCCAACTGCTGTAGTCGATCATAAAGCCAATGTAAATCTTTCTCTACATCAATCAGTTCTTTTGGCGCTTGTCTTGAAAGGGGTGGAAGCTGACCATCGCTGTGGGCCATGATCCTTATAATCTTTTTTAAGTTGTTGACGGGGTTCACAATAAGCTGACTCCCCATCAATATTAGCAATAACGAAACGCTTACAAGCATGGCCGTAGACCAAGCTTGTTTTGCTTGCATGGCATTTAAATCATCTTGCTGGACTTTGACACGTTCAGTAATAGCGGCTTCTACATCGTCGCGAAGCTGGTCGACGCTATCGCCCACTGATGCAAGGTAAGCATTAAGTAAAAGCTGGTCTTCAATCGCTCGATATTCGGCTAATTGATTTAGCTGTTCTGAAAGTCGTGTGCAGGTAGTTGGTACCGAGAGAGCCTGACATAGATTGTCAGCGGCCACGGCAAATTGATCGATGGCGTTATCAGAAAGAGATGCCACCCTATCATTTCTCAACACAGCAAATTGGCGAATGCTGCGCTCTACGTCAACGACCGCGTTATCGAGTCTTTGCATGTCGCTAACAACATCGACAACAAACCGTGTTTCAAGTGTTGTCATTTGACCCACTTTGGCTAAGTCGCTTTGACTTTGCCAAAGTAAGGCTATAAGAGGGATAAGGGCCAGTACAAAACTACCTAGCGTCAACTGCCTTAGTGAACCAAGTTGTACCAAGCGTTCACCAAACGAAACCTTGTTTATCAGAACCTTACCCTCTTAAATATATTATTTTATCTACTCACTTGCTGTGAGCTTTTCATTGCCTGGCGTCAACTTGCTTTTTGCCAATTCGGCTTCGGAAAGTTTGCCATCTTCGTTGTCATCAATCAGCCCAAAGTTACGCAGTAGACCTGTGTGTCGAACCGCTTCTTTAAGTGATATCAGACCATCTTTATCTGTGTCTAATTCCTGCATCAACGAGCGCGCTGGACTTGCGTACGCGTCCGCTACTGAAATGGCTTGTACTGCAGCAACAGCACAAAGTGCTAAGAAAACTTTTTCGAGACGTTTCATCATGAATCCTCCGCTAAACGCTTTTAAAATCCTTCTCAATCCGCTTTGATACCAGCCCTGTGTCATCAGGTTATGCTGCTATTAAAGCTCATGGATACTACCACTAGTCTTCAATTAACCACTATCATAATTGCATTCAAACTGCTTATGCGATTTTCAGACCAAAAAGAAAAAGCACATTAAAAACAGCAGCATATGCAAATAAGTGTACTATCAACCACTCAGCATACAGGTTAAATGTTGCAAAAAAGAAACACCACTTTGAAACACTGTATGTCAAAGTGGTTTTATCGATGCCTTGCTATACAGAGAAACTGCTATCGCTGTAATGGGAGGGAGAACAAGTGAGCTCCGACAAGGGGATGGGCTTGCTAAACATAAATCCTTGCACATTGTCACATCCATGCTCTCTAAGGTAATTCCACTGTTCAAGGTTTTCTATGCCCTCAGCACATACCGAGAGTGACAGTCTTTTCGCCAAATCAATAATTGCCCCAGTCACAAGACGGCTTCGTTCTGAAGTTTGAATTTCCATTACAAACTGTCGGTCAACTTTTAGCGTGTCGATATTGATTTGCGTCAGGTAACTTAACGAGGAGTAACCCGTTCCAAAATCATCTAGAGCTATGGCGCACCCCATATTTCCGATGCGTCTGAAGAACTTGTTTGAAAGAGTAAAGTTTTCTAGATACGCACTTTCTGTCACTTCAAATTCAATGTTTTCTGGGTTGATGTCATAGAGCTTGAAAGTATTGTAGATGTAGTCAAACAGCTGCGAGCTTCGCAAATCATGTCCAGATAAATTGATTGAGGCTCTAAACGGAGACGTGGCCCATTGTTTTAAATCTGGCATATCAATACAAACGCGCTTAATTACCCAACGGGTAATTGCAGTGATCTTACCGCCCTGCTCAGCAATGGGGATAAACTCGTTCGGCATGACCAAGCCAAATTCAGGATGTTGCCAACGAATAAGCGCTTCTACGCCGATTACATTCCCTTCGTTGTTAACTTTAACCTGGTAATAAACAACAAACTCATCGTTGCTGATTCCTTGCTCAATACCGTTAGCTAAGTGGAGTTTACGCTTATGCGACTCAACCATATCAGGTGTAAACAGTGTGTAGCTGCCCCGCCCTCGCGCTTTTGAGCGATACATTGCAAGGTCTGCATTGCTCATCAGTTCGCTTAGGTCGTAGCCCGCATCAGAAGCCGTAGCGATTCCAACGCTTAAACCTACCGTTAGTGATAAGCCACGCAGTTCAAAAGGCTCATCAAATGCGGTAATAAGTCGCGTTGCCAAGCTTTGCGCTTGGTCAGTAGTCACATCTCTATCGGGCAGTACTAAGAACTCATCCCCTCCCAGTCGCGCGAATAAATCGCCGTCGCGCAGCAAACACTGAACTCTGTCAGCAACCTCTATGAGAATGAGATCCCCGGTTTCATGTCCTAAAGAATCATTGATGCCCTTAAACCCATCTAAATCAAAAAACAGGAGCAGTAAGTCTTCATCATTTCTTTTGGCTCTGGCTAGCTCAAGTCTTAAGTTATCGAGAACAAACTGTCGATTGGGAAGACCGGTTAAACTATCGAAGTTTGCCAGACGAGACATGGTTTCTTGTTGATCAACCAATGTTTGCTTTTGCTCAAAGTTGATAAGTAACTCAACTTCAATGGTATCCAATAAACTATTAATGTTATTCGATAACTGTCCAATTTCATTAGATGTATTAAGTGAACTGCGCAGCGCATAATCTTTTGACTCAAATACTTCTTGAGTAAACTGCCTCAGCGACCCAATAGGAGAAATCAAACGGTATAAAATAAAGACACAAGTGCCAGTGCAAAGCAGCCAAACCGCGATAACGATAGGCACTTGCTTAATGAGCTGGCGGGCTGAACTTGCCGCCATGGTGTCTTCAATGTCCACATAAAGAACAACATGTCCAAGTGGGTATAGGCTACTGCCTACAATTTGATGGGCAGTGATAACATTGTCGTATTGCGTAACACCAAATGGAATTTCTGCAGGATCAAGTGGAACAGATTGATTGGAAAGCTGGCTTAAGGAATTAGGTTGAATGGTGGAAATGACTTGATAGTCGTTGTCATATAGCGTGGCGGAAATAAGATTATCGTGTTCTTTTATCGGTTGAAAAAGAGAGGAAAATAATGCGTTATCACCGGGACTTCGCTCCATGACAACCGATAACTGCAGCGACAAAGCGTTACTTAACGTCGCGGTATTGCCTTTAACCACATCCACCACAGAAGCGTTGTGTTCTAATTTATTAACAATTACCACAGAGAGCGCCAGCACCGACATCGTCAATGCAATGACAAGCCCAATTGGGATTTTCAACGTTCTAAACACTCAACTACCCTTACTTCAGTACTGCAAGCTGTTGTAAGCAAGTGATGCCATAGGCTCTGAAACAGCACTGTCACCGCTAAGCTTTTATTATTATTTGTTCACAATAGTAAGGTACAGGTCGCTAAATTTGAATCCATTTTTTTAGCTAATACAAAAAAGACTAACTGAGTGATGATGAACGCTATGTTCTTTCAACTACTTCAAGTTTAGTTTTAATGTATTGGCTATGGGGAACGTACAATAAATCAGCTATTTGACGAATAGTACTCTCTTCAAGAGGCGCTAAAGATTCATCCGCGTATGCAATAGCCCAGAGGCTCTTTATCACATCTCTTTTCTCATTAGCGCTGCAGTGCTTATTTAGTACTTGAGTAAAACGCACTAAGTCAATTGAATCGTCAGCCGTCTCTTGCCCTCTTTCAAGCAACAACGACATCGCTTCCTCATCTATGTTTACATGCTTTCTGAGCTGTTTCTCGTATTCACTTCTCTCGCTATCCGTTACTTCATTATCAGCGTTTACAATTTCACTAAGTAATGCAGCAGTCGCCAATTCAACGGTATACGTTGGCTCTGTGCGCTTATGCGTGTCTTCGAAAAGTTTAAGAAATGATTTCAGCATGGGGCCCTACTTCTTGTGTCACCGCAGAAACACCCGCGGTTAATGAAATTTGAGTATCGATAAAACTTTTACTCGGTAAAAGCTAAATTCGATTAATTGCTGGATTAGATGGACAGATTTACAGCGATGACCAAGTAAGCAAGTCTATGTAAACTGTATTCAGCGACTAGAGCTGTAAAGTGAGAGTTTAAAAGCCCTCAGAGAAACATGAATATGAACATTTTGCTCGTAAATATATTTTCTAAAGGCGCCTAAATTTTAGTATCAAGTAAGCAAATCACTTTACTCCCGCCATTTTCGAACCACACTCGTTCGCACAGCGCGTGAAGCAAAGGGAGCCCACGCCCAAAGCTTTCGTCATGAACGGAATGACGCCGGCCTACCGTACTTGCCTTATTCCACTCAAAGCCTTCACCACTATCTTCAACCGCTATCAGCACCTTACCTTTAAGGGGTAAAGACTCTATCCTAATATTAATTCGCCCGTGACTAAGCGCTTTTAGAGAAGCCTCGCGGTTTTCGTAATATTGATGGAACCCTGTACTATCAGCTTTGAGTTTTGAGTCGAGTTTCAAGATCCCATGCTCTAACGCATTATTAAACAGTTCCGACAACACGGTATAAATTATCGAACGCACCGCTTGAATGCCCTCACATTGCCCCGCAAGCTGTAGCACGCGTTGGAGAATGTCAGGCTGTTTCAAATGTTGTGCGTCAAGCGCAACTTCATGCACCGATGGCAATCCAAAATCCATCTTTGGTGATACGGGCGTTTTAATGGGTTGAGAGGTAAACACGACTAGCGTGACATCATCGTGAAATGAAGAGGCTGCGCAATGCTCTTTCGCCTTAAGAAAAAGTGAATTGGATTCTATTTTCCCATGCGTCTGCATTTGCTCTTTTACTATTCTTACCAAGCCTTCCTCAAGAAGCATTTCTCCCTCTTGAGTAGTACTCTCAATTAGCCCGTCGCTACAAATTACAAGCTGTTCATTGCATCCTAATTGAATGGTATCGCAATCGGTGTTGAGTTCATGCTCGTCTAGGATCCCTAATGCCATGTGACGTGAGGGGATGCAGCGCAGCGCTAAATCAGTTTTCGCAGGAACAATGACAGCCGGCATTCCACCCTGCCATAAGTTGATTCTATTGCCCCCCGCGTTAATTTCGCCCACCACTGCGGCCATAAACATGTCACTTGGTAGAAACTTAATTAAAATTCGATTTAATTCTGAAATAATCTCAGAAATAGATACCCCTTGCTGGCTGAGTTCCTGAAAGGCTCGGGTTACAGGCAACGCACCAATTGCTGACGCCAAACCATGACCTGTAAAATCTCCCACCACAAAATAAATACCACCACTAGGGCTTGATTCGCATAGAAAGAGGTCGCCATTAAAGGTTTCAGCTGGCTTTAGGAAGCAGTCGAAATGCGCCATTACCTCGGGTCGATTGACAATAGCGTGGCTAAAAATATGTTCCACAATGGCGTGCTCTCTCGCCACTCTTTGATTGAATAATCGAAGTGCTTTATTTTGCTGTTCTATGTGTTCACTCAAAGCACGTATTTTTAAGTGGGCTCGAATTTTGGCAATTAGAATGTGTCGGTCGAAGGGCTTTGTGGCAAAGTCGTTCCCGCCAACTTCCAGACACCTCACTAAGCTTTCTTTATCTTCTAAAGCGGTGATAAAAAGAATAGGTAGATACGGCCCTTTCGCAAGCTTGCGTATTTTGGGTGCAACGTCAAAACCACTGAGCCCAGGCATCACAACATCCAACAAAACCAAGTCGGGTTTTTCGTGCGTAAATTTTTTGATAGCTTCAACACCATCCACCGCTTCGATACACTCTTTATAGCCTGCGTTATAAAGCATGTTAGTAAGCAATGTACGGTTGATAGCCTCGTCGTCAACAATGAGGATCTTCACGTATGTCTCTTCGATAAAATGTTAATTTAGCGACTTGCTTTTCTTACTTAATGTCGAACTTTTTATCGAATCGAGATATTTTCAGGATTTTAGCAACCTGAGGACGGGCATTTTCGATACTGTAGGTTAATTCTCTTTCAGCGAGTGTCTTTTGCATGTTTAACAACATACCTAAGGCAGAGCTATCCATGTATTCAGTACGCGATAAATCTACGGTGATGTGAGAGACATCGGCGCCCAGTTCGCCATAGGCGTTTCTGAAGTCTTCTACCTTACTAAAGTCAAACTTAGTGCCTACATCTACCACTAGTACTTTCCCTTGATTTTGATAGCTCGACGTTATTTCCATATTCGCTCCTTAAAAATGTAAGCAGAAATGCTTCATCACATGCTTTTAACTTTGCTATTCTTATACTAGTTGAACTTTTACACATCGCCATGAAAGTCATCTTAAACTTTCGTATGGTAATGCTTTTTTTATCGCCATTTAGATGGAAAGACGCAATTTATTGAGGTATGTATGCAAGACTGGCAAGACGCCCTTTTGGTCTATAGTACTGAAAGCGGCAAAATAAAGCCTGAGCCAAAAGAGCAAGCGCGTTCGGTGTCTTCTGACGGCGTTGTTCGTATTCACAGGGAAACTAAAGGTCGCAAAGGAAAAGGGGTGTCTCTGATTAAGGGATTAGACCTCGCGTCTGATGAGCTGAAAAAGCTAGGCTCTGAGCTAAAGAAAAAATGTGGTTGCGGCGGCGCAGTGAAAGACGGTGTCATTGAAGTACAAACCGATGACAGGGAAAAGCTCCGCACACTACTTACCGATAAAGGGTATAAAGTTAAGCTTGCTGGGGGCTAATGTAACGCTAGCCAGCTAGCGAGCTCTCACTTTTTCATAAACATATAACAAAAAGAGTCTGAAATGGAAAAGCTGTCAATTTCTGATCTACACATTATTTTAGTTGAGCCTTCTGACACACAAAGAAAGATCATCACCACTTTGTTGTTAAAAGAACACGTAAAGGAAATTGACCCCGTCAGTACCCTTTCCGAAGCTCGTTCAGCGGTAAAAGCGCACGGTGCTGACCTAATCGTAAGCGCGATGTACTACGAAGATGGAACCGCACTAGAACTACTTAAATTCATTAAAGAAGACGACGCATTTAAAACAATCCCCTTCATGTTGGTTTCCAGTGAAAATCGTTTAAGCAAACTAGAAGAATTTAAGCAGGCAGGTGTTGCGGCAATTCTTCCTAAACCATTTGAACCCCTTCATTTGTCTCGTGCGTTAAACGCAAGCTTAGATTTAATCAATCACGATGAACTAGAATTAGAACTATTTGACGTACATGATGTTCGCGTACTTCTTGTTGATGACAGTAAATTAGCGCGTAATCATATTCGACGCGTACTAGAAGGCATGGGGCTTCAACGCATAAAAGAAGCGGAGAATGGCGCTATGGCGCTAACTTATATAAAAGATGAACCTTTTGACCTCGTGGTTACCGACTACAATATGCCCGAAATGGATGGCAGGGAACTATCGGAATTTATCCGCTTTAATCCAGAAACCACACATATACCGATTATCATGGTAACGTCAGAGTCAGCTGACAGTGCACATATGGCTAATATTCAGCAAACAGGTGTGAACGCGCTATGCGATAAGCCTTTTGAGCCCAACGAAGTAAGACAAATGCTTTCAGCACTATTAGGGAACTAAGCGCTAAAATATTAAACGGCGTTCTCAAATTACCCACCGGCAGGTGTATATTTACGGCACCTGCCAACGCTTCATGCCCTAACCGTTTGGCTTTTTATAAAGCCAACAGCGCATTTTAATTACTTTTTCAAGTCCCCCACATTAAAAACAACTATTCAATTTGTAAAAATGGGTTGACACACATAGGCGTTCAACATACATTCAAACCTATGAAACAGAATACTATGCACGTAGCACTTTTCTTTTTTGCGTTTATATCCTTTAACTAGGGAGGCGCGGCTACATGCATGAAAACCTCCCAACTGGGAGGTTTTTTTTTAGCAGAATTTTCTTATACGATAAGCACGGGAATGATATGTCAGACAATGCATTAGATACTGTTAGAGAGCGGATTACCGCTTTAGACAGTGAATTACTTACTTTACTCTCAGAACGCAGAAAGTTAACCAACGAAGTGGCTGAGACGAAAATAAAGCATCACATTCCTGTGAGAGATCAAAAGCGAGAAGAACAGCTATTGGTGCGCCTAATAAAAGAAGGCCAAAACATCGGCTTAGACCCTCATTATGTGACACAAATTTTCCACGTTATTATTGAAGACTCTGTTTTAAACCAGCAGGCTATGCTTGCTGAACGCGCTAACCCTGGCAGTACATTGCCCTTAAACCGAGTGGCATTCTTGGGCGACAAGGGCTCTTACTCTTATCTAGCAACGCAAAAGTACTTCTCTCGTCGCCCCGGCGAATTGCTGGAAATTGGCTGTCAGAGCTTTGCTGAAATTATTCACAAAGTTGAAAGTACAGAAGCCGATTACGCGGTATTGCCTATTGAGAACACGACGTCTGGCAGTATCAATGAAGTGTATGACCAACTACAGCATACCCAACTTAGTATTATTGGTGAACTCACCCACCCTATCCGCCATACATTGTTAGTGGGAACCAACACCAGTATCGATAAAATCAAAACGCTTTACGCTCACCCTCAAGTGTTCACTCAGTGTAGCCATTTCTTAGCAGAACTAGGGAACGTAGAAGTGAAAACCATGGACAGCACCTCGTCTGCCATGTTGACAGTTAGTGAGCTTAAACGCGATGACGTAGCCGCAATAGGCAGCGAAGCGGGTGGTAACTTGTACGGCCTAATGGCAATAAAGAGTAACTTAGCAAACCAAAAAGAAAACCATAGCCGTTTTATCGTTGTTGCGCGCAACCCAGTAGTGGTTCCACTTCAAGTTCCTGCTAAAACAACACTTGTTATGTCTACCATCCAAAAGCCAGGTGCACTTGTAGAGGCCTTGTTGGTGCTACGAGAGAACAGCATCAATATGACGAAGCTTGAATCGCGTCCTATTCCAGGTAATCCATGGGAAGAGATGTTCTACATTGATGTAGAAGGCAATGTAGAAGATGGCCCTGTACAAAATGCCCTTGATGCATTGCGTGGTATTACCCGCTACATCAAAGTATTGGGCTGCTATCCAAGCGAAGAAATTAGCCCGACCAAAGTGGCCGCGGCGAGTGCGCTGGCTGATTAAGCCAGCACACGCCCCAGTGTTTACTTTCTTTCGTTGTAGTGTTTAGGCAGGCTGAAAGGCTTGCCCAACATTACCAACGTCACTTTCACCATTAACCTGGAAGACAGAAACTCTGTTGCGGCCATGCTTTTTACTGCCATACAAAGCTTCATCGGCATTGGCATACAGCGCCTCGAATTGATACTTTGATGACGCAGTGCTGGAGATACCAAAGCTTGCTGAAATATCGAAGGTAAAACCGCTTTCAGCTGTATCAATCTGACGGATACTATTGCGCATACTTTCCGCTATTTCTTTTGCTTTTTTCTCATTACACCCTGGTAATAGTAGGCCGAACTCCTCACCACCTAAGCGCCCGAAAACATCTTCTTTTCTGCAGTGTTTCCTCACCGCGTTAACTACTGCCTTTAATACCCAATCGCCTGTTGGATGACCGTAACTATCGTTAACTGACTTAAAGTGATCAAGGTCGAAAATTACAAAAGATAATACGTCCTGCTGCTCTGACATTCGATCAAGCGCTTTCGATGCCAACTCAGTAAAATAGTGACGGTTCGCCACTTTTGTTAACGAGTCAGTTTGCGCCTTTTCCCTAAGTGCTGCATGTAACTTACGATTTATTATTGCCCACATAAGGACAAGTATCGTGGTGGAAGCAAGCAATGTTATCAACAGCCTGTGATTTTGCTTTTCTTCTCGGGAAAGGGCTGCTTGTGCTTTCAGTAGGCTATTCTCTTTGTCCAGTAGCTGAATTTCGATATTCTTCTCGAGGTTATCGAACTTAGCCTGTTGAATCGCCATTTGCTTAACGTTGTACTCATCAAGGTACGCTTTATCAGCCTCAGCGTATTGAATAAATGCATCTAATGCTTGTGCATTATCCCCTTTCTCTATTGCCGACTGGTACAGTATATAATATGCCGTTTTTCTGGGTTTTGAATATCCCATGCCTTTTGCAAGCTCCGCGCCTTTAAGCGCACTCTCCTGTGCGTTATGAAAGAGCTTATTGGCAAAATAGGCTTGTGCTAGCGCTGTATAGTACTCTGACGTTAATCGTGGATAGTTAGTACTTTCAACATCTGCTTGGATAGCAAGTAAGGCGTCTAACGCCCCTGCGATACTGTCTGGCGATGCTAACATCAGTTGAGCAAGCCATAATTTTGCTAGATTCAGAGCGATTGGCTCTTTACTCGCATTACATACCTCAATAGTTGTATTTAGCGTTTCTCGGTCAAGTCGTCCTAAATTGTGCAGCGACTCACTACGCAGATTGTGAGCCAGGCACGCATTGCGGGAAGAAAGCTCTTGTCCAATTACGCGAGCACTGTACTGCAAACTCTGCTCAAACTCTTCCAACTGATTATAAAAAAGCGCAATCGTCAAAATTGAAAGGTGCTTATCTTTATCTTTCGCTAACGAAAGTAGAGGAACAATATCAGGAATTTGCTGAAGTGCTTTGGGAAAATCCCGAACTAACGCGTAGTTGTTGAGAATTGAATTTTTGGCTCGTAGTTGTAACGATTTATCTGAAGCACTTTGAAACACACTTTCATAAAGTGGAACTGCCTCTATGAGTTTTCCTGAATACGATAAGCTATAAGCATTGAGATAGTTAAAGTATTGGACTTGGGCCGGTGAAAAGGAGGCTGATTTATTACTGAGAGCCGACAATGACGTACGAAACGCCTCCACGTCTTGACTGCGAAGTGCATCAGCGCGCACCAACTGCTGATCAATTTCGTCAGCAGAAAGCGGAAATATGAAAAAGGGGCAAAGTAACGCCCCTATTAAAAACCTAACCACAATTTAAACTATCAGGGTTAGTGAAGTGACACTTGGTTCTTTTCTTCACTCTCTTGTGCATCACCAGGCGCGTCTTGCTCTTCATCTTCTGGCATCAAAAGACACCACATTTTTTCTTTCTCTTGAGAAAGTTCGTCTGCGTGGTCAGCTTTAAATTGTGCAATTACATCAGTGTCACGTTGCTTAGATGCATCTTGTGCAATAGCGAGAAGTTCTTTTAGCGCTTTCATGAGTTTGTTCTACTTTATAGTTATTAATGTTTAATAGGTTAGCAACTATTTGATGAGTTGTTAATCAAATATATAGAATTTTAGACATATTATACCAGTTACTATTTGCATCAATTACCTTTGAAAACAGAAATACTTACTGGTTTATTAGGTATGATGTAACTAAATATTCTAGCGATTAAAGGTATATGTGACCAAGTTGGTTTTACTTGGCTGAAAACGGCTGTCCTTTGACTGTTTGAAGTTTAATTGGGTAACTAGACGTTTTGTAGCGAGGTGACGCTTTTCAAATTGGGCAACAATTTGGTGAAGATTTAGATTTTCCAAGCCAAATTCGACTAGCGCGCCCATCGCTTCTCGTGCCGCGCCTTTTCCGTTCATTGAAGGCGCTAATATAATTCCAATCTCTGCAGTGTCTTGTAAAACGCTTTTACAAAGCATCTGAATTCCACAAAATGCCTGCGTTTGATTACACGTTATCGACCAGACCTTCTGTGCTGGCCAAGGCCTTTTGTTTGCTTCAATGAAAGTACTAGCGACTACTTCACTTTCCTTCTCAGAAAGGGGCTCACCTATTAATCGCATAACTTTTCTATTTTGGTACAAGCTTGCTGTTTCCTCTTTCCACTGCTGGCAAAGTAAAGCGCTGGTAAAACGAGGTGTAGCGAACTGCACTAGTTAGTACCTTTGGAGTAATCGACATCATCTATCACTGGTTTACTAACTGGTGGTATGACAAGTGTAGAGTGCTGGTTAATTTCGTGATTATGCAGTTCACCAATAGCAATCGTCGTAGCTCTGAACTCATCGATGGGCAAGGTTGCAGCTTCATATAAAATAGCGCTGTCATTCGCTTGGTAAATAGATAACAGTTTACCAGTAAGCTTTTTTCGTTGAAGAGAGCTGGAGGTAAAAACGGCACTTGAGAAATCTCCTGCAACCCCAACCTGCCATAAAACTAAATACGCAGCCGTATCTACTTCTCGTTTATATAGTAGAAACTGGTTTGCCTCGTAGTGTTGGCAACCTAGAGCACCTGGGTCTATGCCCAAATCGGCGTATAGGCACGATTCAGCTGAGATCCCCGGCAACATGTAAGCATCAAACCCTCGACTTTTAGCGATTGCGATAGCGTCATGAGGCACCTTTGCAAAAACCCCAGGGTGTCCATAAAAAGCGCCAACTACTTTTTCGCCTTTCTCCACACGCTCTAGCATTGCGCTAGTCATTTGAGCATAGGTATCGTGGCGATCTTTGCCTTCACCATAGAAAGTTTGTAGGTTTACTGTGTTTTTGTTAAAAGAGGTGATCCATGCCTCCATGTAGTGCTCAGCTACACATACGAAAACGACGTCGGCTTGCTCAATATGACTTTGACAAATAGGCGATAAATGCGCTCCAACCATCATCCCGGTTCCTACACATACTAGGCTGCCTTGTTGCATGTAACTGTTCCTTTATTATTAGGTTTTAGCTGTTTTTATCAAAAACATGTTTAAGCGCGTCAACCGTATCATTCAATGTCACTTTTCGTGCAAACGATACAACACCATTAGTGCCCTGTTCTCTGTCAAAAATTGTATAGTATTGAGAGATCAGCGGAAGACCGAGGATGCTTTGATTCGGCCAGTGTTTTAGTGGGAATATTTTAAAGGAAGCTTGGTTAAATGTGGGGGCGTGCTCCTGCCAGTAGGCTTCAGGCGGTAGCGAAAGTAAAATATCTTCACCCTCATCGCCTTCAAGAACAAACGTTAGTTCAGGCCATTGTGCCAAATCTAGCTTTTCCAAGTCTATTCCTTGCTCCTCTAAAGAGAAAGCAGCGAAGGGCTCAAGCAATGTTTTCGCGTCATCAACACGGCAAAAAATCTGCTCGATCACTTCGTTATACAAAGATTCTGGCAAACCAATCACCGTTGCTCCTGAATCTACTATCGCATTTGAACACCAGCGTGCTTCGTCCGATTTATCCAAAGCCGGCGCATTAATGCCTTCGTTTTCTCCACATTTTACGGCTTTTAACGTGACGTTATAATACTTATCGTGGAGTACCTTCACAGACATAATAGGAGGAGCATATAAGTCTCGATGAAAAATAGGCTCACCTATTACAAAAAGGCCATGATTTTTTCTATGTGCAAGCGCAGCGCGAACACAATTTCCATCTACGTTATAGACGCTTGAGCGATGTAGCCAAAAAGCGAATTTATCGGCGTTAATTTGACGCTGCTCTAACTCAGAAAAGTAGCTAGGGAGTGTGGTCGCAACGTAATCAGCTGTCTTTAGGTTAATAATTGCTGACTCGTTAGGCTCGGCCAACGCTTTTTCAAAAAACGCTTGCTCGCTCATTTCACACGTAATTTTGTCAGTGCAACGATAGGCGTGATTTAGCGGTTGATAAGCTAACCCCATAATTCCGTCAGCTTTTTTAAAACAAGATTCTTTTGTCTCTTGCGATTCTTTCGCTATTGCTACATAAGTTTGCGGCAACGAAATGCTGTGACCGAAAATGCCCAGGCGCACCGTGGTCTTAACAACAGGGCCATGCCAACTTCCTGCAGCATATTTAATTGATTGAGAGTAGTAGGTGAACCTCACATCACCATCACGTTCAACATGATAATGAATGTCGCCTAGCACTAAGGTTGAGCTTCCCGTATCTAAAATAAGATGAACGGTCTGCTGATGCGCGCCTATATGTGCTCTCACACTATAGCCGCCATCAGCGAAAGTATTGGTAATTGGCAAACGAAGAGAGCGAGTCACGTTGGCTACCTTAAATTAGCTATCGCTATAAACAGTCGGTCAAAACTACTTGTCTCTTAAAAGCTGACCATCATCCGCTTTTAACAACATCTGTTTGCTGTCTACTAAACACTTCTTCGCATAATCTCCGAACCACGCGCCGACCTTCATGAACTGTTCTACAAAGCCTTTTTTGTCGCCATTCTCAAGTAATGACAATGCAATCCCAAAACGTTCGTAAAAGCGACGTAGAAGTGCAAAGTTATCAGGGTTATTGAAAATAATATCGGCATAAAGTTGTGGTGACTGAGCGAATAACCTGCCTACCATTGCGAGTTCTAAACGATAAATAGGTGAGCTAAACATGGTGAGTGATTCCAGATTAGGATCTTCACCTTTTAAGTGTTGCCCGTACACAAACGTGTTGAAGTGACGCATTACCTGAATATAAGCCATGGCTTGGTCATGTTCTTGTGCGCTGGAGTCGTGAATGGTAGCACCCCAAATTCGCATTTGCTCAATGAGCCAACTGTATTTCTCACTGCCACGTCCGTCGCACACTACCACTACCTGTTTAATCATGCCAGGCGCGTCAGGACCAAACATGGGGTGCAGTCCAACAACCGGACCATTGTGTGCGGCAAGCATCGCCTCAAGTGGCTTAGCTTTAATACTGGTTATATCTGCAAGCACGCAATCCTCTGGCAGCATAGTAAGCTTGCTAATCACGGCTTCGGTTAGATTAATAGGCACTGCAACAACAACCAGTGAAGCACAGCTCAATAACGATGTTGCTCTACCACTTTCCCAGTCGTCTTTTTCCACAACTGAAACGTTGTAATTACTTCGTTCGAACAAGCTCACAAACACACGGCCAAGTGCCCCTGCTCCACCAATTACAACAACGTTGTCGACATCAGGTTTCACACAGCGATATTTGTTGTTTTGCGTGTGATAAGACTCTCGCATTACTCGACGTAATAAGTCTTCGGTGAGATCGGGCGACACCCCAAGTGCTTCTGCCTGAGCACGGCGGGAGGCTATCAACGCTTTTTCACGCTCTGGTACATAAACGGGCATACCAGCTTCAGCCTTAATTTGACCGACCTGGGTTGTAATTTGATTGCGTTTTGCGAGTAATTCGACAAGCTGGGTATCCAGCTCGTCGATACCTTCACGCAGCGTATCTAACTTTTTTAAGTGCTGCGATAAATCGGCCATTCTGTCTTATCCTTGAATCAAATGGCACGGGGCTTATTGGCAAATTTTTACTTGCCACATTAGGCGTTGCTTGGATTTATGCCACCGTGCGCTTATTTTGGCGTAAGGGTAACACAGTTATTAACTTATCTCTGGTTTGAGATATTAAGTTCTCTGTTGTTTCCCAATCAATACATCCGTCTGTGATTGAAACACCATACTCAAGTTCTTCTGGCTTTTTACCTTCAGCTTTTTGATTACCGGGTTTCAAGTGACTTTCCAACATAACGCCAATGATAGACTGATTGCCTTCTAGAATTTGATTGACCACGTTCTGTGCAACCAATGGCTGACGGCGATAATCTTTTGAAGAGTTCGCATGGCTGCAATCTACTACTAAGCCCGCTGTTAAACCAGCATCCTGCAACTCAATCTCGCACTCTGATACGCAAACCGAGTCGTAGTTAGGCTGCTTTCCACCGCGCAAAATAATGTGGCCATCTGGATTACCGCTGGTCCCGATAATACTTACCTGGCCTTGCTTATTGATTCCCATAAAGCGGTGACCCGATGCCGCCGATTTAAGGGCGTTTATGGCAATATCTAGGCTTCCATCTGTACCATTTTTGAATCCTACAGGCATAGACAGGCCGCTGGCCATTTCACGGTGGGTTTGCGATTCAGAGGTACGCGCACCGATAGCAGCCCAGCTAAACAGCTCAGCAAGATATTGTGGACTAATTGGATCCAGTGCTTCTGTTGCAACAGGCAGCTCTAATTCTGCAAGCCAAATTAACAACTCTCTTGCCTTACGAAGACCGGTTTCAATATCAAATGTACCGTCGATATGCGGGTCGTTAATTAAACCTTTCCAACCTGTTGTGGTACGCGGCTTTTCGAAGTACACACGCATAACGATAAATAGTGTGTCTTTGCATGATTCATGAAGCTCTTTAAGCTTAAGTGCGTACTCTTTCGCGGCTTCAACGTCGTGTATAGAACATGGTCCACACACTACAAGCAATCTATGGTCGCGACGATGAATGATATCTGAAACAATCTTTCTAGACTCAGAGATAGCCGCTAACGCTTTGTCTGACACAGGCAATTCAGCACTAAGCGCTTCAGGAGTTATAAGTACATCTTCGGTACTTACGTGAACATTATTTACGGTGTCCTTGATCATGGGAGCTCTCTTACTCTCTTAACTACAAATAAAAAACGGAAAATTAAACGCCAAAAGAGTGTGCAATCTGCATGTAAACTTTATTGTACAACCAGCTTTTTCTATATTTCTTTAACGTCATTGACTTTTTAGCAACTCAAGCGTAATAGCGCAAGTAATAACGAATAATACTTTAATCTAGGGTAGATTCGAAGCGAATGAGCATGACTGAATGGCAATAGTGCATAGGGATAGAACATTTTTTAATCGACAGTGAGGCTTGTTCCGAATTACCTCATTAGTCAAACGCTTTGTAGTGACATCCCGTCCTTACGTTTTCAAATGATCCACGAATTTAATGGCGTAATTGACCAACATAAATAAGCTAAATTTCTCATTTATTGTCAGGATTTTGTATCATTGCGACAACGGAATAATAATGAGAACACAATGCAAAATTTAGCCCTAACCTACACTGGCGACGTCGCCATTCTAACCATGCAAAATGGAGAGAACCGCCACAATCCTCTCTTCGCAAAGGAGATGCTTTCAGCGTTAAATACCATTAAAAGTAATGAAAGCTGTAAAGCGCTAGTGATCACATCAAATGATGAGAAATGCTTTAGTCTAGGTATAGACACAGACTGGCTAATGCCAGCAATGAAAGCAGCTCGCACTGAGGAAATAAAGCAATTTATGTACGGTATGGATGACGTGTTTAAAGCGCTGCTTCTGTTCCCTCTTCCGGTTATTGCTGCAATCAACGGACACGCCTTCGGAAACGGAGCAATTTTGGCGTGCGCTTGTGACTTCAGATTTATGCGCGCAGACAAAGGCTTCTTCTGTTTCCCTGAAGTAGATTTATCAATCCCCTTTCTGCCCGGTATGATTGAGTTTGTTAAAAAAGTGATGCCGTATTACAGATTTAATGAAATGAAGCTTTCCGGAAGGCGTGTATCTGGTAAAGAATTAGAGCAAGATCACGTGGTAGAAAAGGCGTACGATACACAAGAAAGCTTGATGGAAGGTGCGCTGAATTACGCTAAGACCTTTGATAAAAAGCGTGGCATTTTTGGCGAACACAAAAAGCGTCTACACAAACATATCATCCACACTATCGATAACGAGAACAAACCGTTAATAGAATCGCTTTCACTCATGGCATAACAATAATAGGCACTATGGTGAAGCGTCACTTAAGACGCTTCACCGATATTTGCTAATAAGACTCTTCACGGGCATATCGATGTTGAACTCTACACTGTTAGTTAGGCCTTGGTGTTCTCTTCCTAAAAAGATCGACTTTAACCCCCCAATGCAACGATGCAATTCTCATTAAAACTGTTACAGAGATAGAACCTAAAATGCACCAAATGTAAGGGATGTCTAGGGCAAACAAGGCGGCGTAAGTGAGACCACCGGCAAAACATGCACTCGCGTAAACATCTCCACGCATAACGTAAGGTACTTCTCTGCAAACCACATCGCGCATCAAGCCCCCGAAGATACCGGTTGTCATACCCATCGTTAAAGCGACAATCATTCCGGTTCCACTAATAAGTGCTTTCTCGATGCCTATGACATTAAAAATAGCAAGCCCTATGGTGTCGATAAGTATAAAGTAAAAATTGGAAGGAGAAGGCATATAGCGAATGAATAAGACTGTCGCGAATATAGCTGAGTAGGTTGCTAGTAGATACTCTGAGGTTTCTACCCAGAAAATAGGTTTTCCTAATAGGAGGTCTCTTAAAGTACCTCCGCCAAGGGCTGTCATCACGCCGACAACGACGATGCCAAACCCATTGATACTTTTGTCATGCCCCAGCAATGCTCCCGATACAGCAAAAAATGCGACGCCAACAACGCCTAACACGATAAAGTATTCTGTACTCATCCATCTCTCTATTAAGAAACCTTAATGTTTGTATTAAAAAACAGGTTGAATGGATCGAATTTCAGGCACAAAAAAGCCCGCTTAAAGCGGGCTTTTTCGAAGTTAACAATAACGCAAGGATTAGTAATCTTAGTTAAGCTTCTCTTTGATACGTGCAGATTTACCTGAACGCTCACGTAGATAGTAAAGCTTAGCACGACGAACCGCACCGCGACGTTTCACTTCAATTGAAGAAACTGCCGGGCTGTGTGTTTGGAACACACGCTCAACGCCTTCGCCGCTAGAAATTTTACGCACGGTAAAAGACGAGTGCAGACCACGGTTACGTTTAGCGATAACAACACCTTCATAAGCCTGAAGACGCTCTTTGTCACCTTCGGTAACGCGAACTTTAACAACTACTGTGTCACCTGGACCAAACGCAGGAACATCAGTCTTTAGCTGTGCTTCTTCGATTTTTTTGATGATATCTTGACTGACTTTGCTCATCATATCCTCTCGTCCTAGTTAACTGTCATCTTGCTGCAGTTGCGCTTGGAATAATTCAAGCAAACGCTGCTGCTCCTCAGTCAGAGCTAGGTGATTTAACAATTCAGGGCGACGCTGCCAGGTTCTACCTAATGATTGCATCAATCGCCACTGCCTAATTTTTTCATGGTCCCCACTTAACAACACATCAGGTACCTTTTGACCATCGAGTATTTCGGGCCGCGTATAGTGCGGACAATCCAAAAGACCGTCAGTGAAAGAATCTTCAACTGCTGAGGCTTTATGCCCCAACACGCCAGGAACTAATCGAGCAACCGAGTCCATAAGGACCATTGCTGGCAGTTCACCGCCGCTTAGCACGTAATCACCAATAGAGACTTCTTCATCTACATGGCTTTCGATTACTCGCTCGTCGATGCCTTCATATCGGCCGCAAATTAAAATTGTGCGGTCAATGTTAGCAAGGCGCTGTACGCCTGCTTGGTCAAGGGGTTTCCCTTGTGGTGATAAGTAGATCACCTTACTTTTTTCGCCACCCACTTTCTTGGCGGCTTGTATTGCGTCGGTTAGCGGTTTTACCATCATCAGCATACCGGGTCCGCCTCCGTAGGGGCGATCGTCTACTGTACGATGGCGATCATGTGTAAAGTCACGGGGGTTGAAGGTGTCAACCGATAACGTTCCAGACTTAACTGCTCGACCTATAACACCCTGTTGGGTAAAAGGGGCGAACATATCTGGAAACAGGCTAACAACGCCGAACCACTTTTCCGGTGTCACTTAAAACCCCGGGTCCCAGTCAACTTTAATGACCTTCGCTTCCTTATCCACCTCTTGTACGACTTCGTCGAACACAAAAGGTAATAGTCTTTCTTTTTGACCAAAAGCATCGCCTACATTCGCTTTAACGTGAATCACGTCGTTAGCACCTGTATTAAACACTTCTTTCACCACACCCAAGTCGTAACCTTGCGTTGTTACTACTTTCATGCCGGTGAGCTCACGCCAATAAACCCCTTCGTCGCCTAAATCAGGCAGCTGTGAAGCATTTATGTTGATATCCAAGTTTTTGATGCGCTCAGCATCATCTCGACTATCAACGCCCACAATTTTTGCAACGAGGCTTTTACCGTGCGGTCGCCACTGGTCAATTTGGTATTCTTTTTCATCGCCAAGAAACCATGGCGCGTAATCAAAAATACCTTCTGGCGTTTCTGTATAGCTGTTGATTTTGACCCAACCTTTAACACCGTACGGTGCGCCAATTTTGCCAACAATCACTTTGTCAGACGCTAGACTCATCTATACCACCAGTTAATAACAGCTTACGCTGCAGATTTTTTCGCTTCTTTTACCAAGCTAGAAACGCGATCTGATAAGCTCGCGCCTACACCAACCCAGTATTCAACACGCTCTAGATCTACGCGAAGACGTTCCGCTTGACCTTGTGCAGTTGGGTTGAAGAAACCGATGTTTTCAATGAAACGACCGTTTCTTGCACGACGGCTATCAGCCACCACTAGTTGATAAAATGGACGCTTTTTCGCGCCACCACGCTGTAAACGAATAGTAACCATAAATGCCTCAAACTCGTTGTAGCGTTACCGTTAACTTAAGCCTTCAACCAACGTCTAAAAATTAGACACCAATTAGAAGGCCGCCGAATTATACGGATATCACCACTCAATGCAAGTAAAAACCTGATTTATCCTTTGTTTAGTTCAATATCGCTCCCGTAAGTAGGTGATGGCCTAAGAACGCAAATACACATGCATGATCTTTCGCAAATTTCTTTAAAATATCATCTGGTGGTGTATTGTTAACGTAGCACTAGGATTTAGTGTGGATAAAAAACTTAAGCCATATGCAGTTTAAAGGATGGCAGTTAACTGGATTTTAGTTTTTCTCTGGCGCATTTGTTAATCAAAGGCTTCAGTAAATGGATCACGAAGAAGGATTATTCGAATGAAATTATCATCACTCATACTCGCTACATCAATTGCTCCACTTTTCGCGTGTTCATCCGCTACAGATATGGTCACACAACAAGCAGAAGTCCAACCCAATGAAGCTCGTATAGACTTTTTCGCTAACCGCGGAGAAGCCTTTGACAATAAGCGAGAGTACGTAAAGTTGATGTGTTTTAACCAACGCCCTAACGGTGCGTTAGTTCTTCGGGATGTTGAGCCGGGAGAGCATGTTCTATTTGTTCAAGCCAGTGTCGTAAACACTGACCTGCCTGATGGTACCACTCGCGAGGCGATAGTTAGGCTAGATGTAAACTTAGAAGGCGGCAAGCGTTACTCGCTCAACCAATCTCGTGACCATCACGATATGAAAGTATGGCTCCAAGAAACGGATTCTGGCGTCCCTGTTTCTGAAATCGTTACAACCCGTGTTGAATACCCAAAATCGGTGGGAGATTTACGCCTTGAACAATGCAAGGAAGGCACAGTTTAAAAGTACTCGCTTTTTTCAATAACGATTATAGACGACGCAGGGTTACACTTGCGTCGTTATAGTCGTAGGGAACGTTTTGCCACTGTGGCTTTTTAAGCGCTTGTGATTTTGTCTCTTCTGCCTCGGCAAATTTGTTTGATTTGAGTATTAAGCTGGGAAAGCCTTGGGCGCCTATACTACGCGCCATATGCATTTCTTCGTTTAATTTCTCAATTGTACTTTCACTATTGAGTGCTATTTCAAAGCGCTCGACATCAAGCCCTATTTCTTCAGCAAATGCTATCAAGGTATCAAAATCCGACGGGTTTTTCGCATTCAGGTAATACCCTTCTTGAATTGCCTTGATCATTGCCTTCTCTAATGCTTTTGCTTCATCGCTATCTCTAGCCTGCGCTTTTGCTGCAAGAACTGCTCGACATGAAGGATAGGTCGAACGACGAGGCTGACACTTTGTCCAAAAATCATAGTTGAATTGTGTTCCAGGCACACGATCTTGAATAGTTTGCCAATAGCCTGCAATAGTAAATTTCATTTGTTCCGGCATAGGTAAATCACTATCCGGTGCGAGCCCGCCAAGCAAGTAGACAACCTCAATGTCGTTGGGTAACTCACGCTGTATTTGCTCCCAAGTAGGAACGAATGCCCAACACCAACTGCACATTGGATCATGAACATAATACAAAGTACGTGTTTCACTCATCGTTATTTTCCCGTTTTAACTATTTTGCTTTGCTTCTGCGACGTTAACTTTCATCCCAGCGTAAATACTGCCACTGTAATCGCATTGCCTACGTCCAATGTACATGCTTTGCCGTATAATCCAAATAATGAATTTTAATAAGCGTAGCGAAATCAACGCTATGAATTAGCTATGCGCATGAAGAGGTAATTTTGACAACACCACTCGCTAGTGTATCAACCAAACAAGTCTTACAGTGGATTGGCTCACATTTACTTCGCTACAAAGCGCGCGTTGTAGGTGCAGTTATAGCACTTTTCACGGCCGCAGTTGCATGGCTTTTACTTGGGCAAGGCATTAAGTACGCTATCGACAGCGGCTTCATAGAAAACGCAGCGGATACGTTAAACAAAGCCACAGTATTAGTGCTAGCCATTACTATCGTGGCCTGTTTAGCAACATATGCGCGCTTTTACTTAATGACTTGGCTTGGCGAGCGCGTTAGTGCTGATATCAGAAACCAGGTATATGCGCACTTGCTGTCTCTTCCGCCTTCATTTTTCGCGGAACTTAGAACTGGCGAGGTCATTTCTCGATTTACCAGCGACACTACAATTATCCAGACTGTAGTGGGAATGAGTTTGTCGATGACCCTTCGCTCGGTCGTGACTTTCGTTGGTGCACTGGCGCTTATGACGTTTTCTAGTCCCCTTCTTACCTTCTGTGTAATTGTTGCAGTACCCGCGGTGCTGGTCCCTATCAAGGTACTGGCGCCTCAAGTGCGCCGTTATGCCAAAGAAAGCCAGGACAAAGTGGCAGACTTGGGTGCACGCATTGATGAAAGCCTCCATGAAATTATGACCGTACAGGCCTATACCGCTGAAAATGCCGAACGACTGCATTTCTCTAAAAAGGTAGAGCTTGCCATGGACGTAGCTAAAAAGCGTATTCACTATCGCTCACTACTTATTGGCTGCATCATGTGTATCAGTATGACGGCCATCATCTTTATTGCTTGGGTGGGGGCAAGACAAGTATTAGACGGCACTATGACCGTAGGTGAACTCTCCGCTTTCCTTTTCTATGCCGTAATGGCTGGCGGCAGTGTGGCCACAATCAGCGAAGTCATTGGTGAAGTACAGCGAGGTGTTGGTGCAAGTGAGCGTTTGTACGAGCTATTTACCACTGAGCCTTCTATTCGATCTTTGAATGGTGACACAGCTGAAGCCTCTGCTTCTTCAACGTACTCAGCATTAAAAGGAGCAAGCGCTAAACCGATAATTTCCAAAGCGGCACCAAAAATAGAATTGGAAAATGTCAGCTTTGCTTACCCCAACAGCAAACCTTTGTTTGATAATTTAAACATTAACATTCAAGCAGGAGAACGTCTTGCTCTGGTAGGAGCAAGTGGCGCAGGCAAAACAACGCTATTTCAATTATTAATGCGCTTCTACGACCCAAGTGCCGGACAAATACTGTTCAATGGTGCGCCTATCAACAAAATGCCTGTAGACGTTCTGCGCCAACATATTGCGATAGTTACCCAAGAGCCCGTGGTCTTTGCTGATACCGTGTTGGAAAATATTCGCTACGGCAGCCCACATGCAAGTGACGACGCCGTGATAAATGCAGCGAAGCAGGCATTTGCCCACGAATTTATCGATAACCTAGATGAGCGCTACAACACACAGTTAGGCGAACGAGGCGTAAAACTTTCTGGCGGTCAAAAACAACGTATTGCTATTGCTCGCGCTATTTTGGCCGACCGCCCAATTTTACTCCTCGATGAAGCAACAAGTGCGCTTGATGCGATGAGTGAGCGTATGGTTCAACAAGCGATAGATAGATTAATGGTAGGTAAAACCAGCATTGTGATTGCTCACCGACTTGCGACGGTGCAGCACGCCGATCGCATATTAGTTATGGATAAAGGTCAGGTCGTAGGAAGCGGCGACCATGCATCGTTAATGAAAAGCGATACCCTGTACAGGGAATACGCCGAACTGCAATTGCTTAGCTGAACCGCCTGTGGTGCTATACGGTACAAACAACGAGGTCGACCAATCGACTACAAAACATACGTTTTGGTAATACAAAAATAAAGGGCCAGAAGCTTTTTCTGCACAGGTTCCAATAACGCTACGGGTTTAAAATGAAAAATTCATTCTATGGTGCAATGAAGACATGGACAGGTCTTTGCGCTCTTTTTTTAATGATGGTGCCAACTGCAAATGCGCAGTTTATGGGAGACAGGCAAGCAAAGCTTGTAGTAACCAAGCCCATTGAATTTATGAACGAAACGCGAAAAGTGGAAGCAGTAGGTAGTGCTGAAGCCGTTCGTTCAATTGTGTTGTATCCTGCCGTCGCTGATGAAGTAACAGAAATTAACTTTGTCCCTGGGCAAACAGTAGAAAAAGGAAAGGTGCTTGTTCGTCTTGATGATAGACGTCAGCAAACGGCATTAAAACGCGCCAAACTCACTTTGGAAGACGCACAGCGCACCGTAGAACGATTAGCATCAAGCTATAAGCAAGGCGCTGTGCCGGTCAGTGAATTGGACTTAGCACGCACTCAACGTGACCTTGCAGAAGTTGCATTGGAAGAAGCTCAAGCCGATTTACAAGACAGACACATCGTTGCGCCTTTTGACGGTGTGGTGGGCATAACTGACGTTGAAGTAGGCGATCGCATTAACGAGCAGACTGTGATCGCTACACTGGATAACAGAAGCAAACTCTTTATTAACTTCAGAGCGCCTGAAGCAGCATTGCCCGTTTTACTGGATGCGCCAAACGTAACGCTTGAGCCATGGAGTGACAGAGAGAAACTAGTAAGAGCCGAAATAGCTCAGGTTGATTCTCGTATCAATGAGGCAGATAGAACGCTTCGCGCTAGAGCATTACTCGACAACTCTTCTGATCAATTTCGCCCTGGCATGAGCTTTCGGGTTAATTTAAGCATTGAAGGCGATCGCTTTGCTGCCATTCCAGAAGCCGCACTTTTGTGGGGAGCTACTGGCGCTTACATATGGCTTGCCGAAGACGGTAAGGCTAAACGTGTTGACGTGAGTGTTCATCAGCGTCTTAGAGGAACTATCCTTGTTTCGGGCGACATTGAAGAAGGTGACACACTAATTTCTGAAGGTGTACAACGCTTACGTACCGGACAAGAGATTACTACCGAACTGGCCGGAGGGCCTCAAGGTGAGTGATCCAAACCTATCTTCGTCAGTTAGCGACTTACCATCGCTATCTATTCGACGCCCGGTTCTTATTGTTGTACTAAATCTACTTATTGCTATCGCTGGGTTTGCTGCATTGAGCGGTCTTGAAGTGCGCGAACTGCCCGATGTAGATACACCTCAGGTAACCGTTACAGCAGAATTTCCCGGCGCATCTCCTGAAACAGTAGATGCCGAAGTAACTGGTCGCCTTGAAGGTGCGGTTGCGCGTGTGAGTGGCGTCAAAGACATCTATGCGCAAAGTGAAGAAAACTCGGCCCGTGTTCGGGTTGAGTTTCGCCCCGGCGTTAACTTGGAAGACGCGGCTAACGAAGTACGTGAATCGGTCAGTCGAATTCAGCGACAGCTTCCGGAAGATGTCGAACAAGTATCGATCATTCGGGCCGACAGCGACGCTCAGGCAGTTGTAAGCCTTGCTATTTCAAGTGATACCTTGGACATGGAGACGCTCACCGAACGTGTAGACACCGATGTAGCACCGTTGTTTTTAAGCATTCCTGGCGTTGCCGACGTTATGTTAGATGGAGAAAGAGAGCGTGTGCTGCGCGTTTCTGTGGATCCTCTACGATTAACCAGTTTTGGCCTATCGATGAGTGACATTGCTAATGCATTATCGCTTGCGCCTTTTGATGTACCCGCTGGCAGTATTCAATCTGCCGAACAAGCGTTAATCGTCCGAGCTGATGCAACTTCGGTATCGGCAGAAGATGTGGGTAACATTGTTGTAAGCGGTGACATTCGAATTAATGATGTTGCCAGTGTGTACTTCGGCCCTGCCGACACCACCAGCGTAGTTCGTTTGGATGGAACGCCAGTCATAGGCGTTGGCGTAATACGTCAAGCAAGCTCTAATACTATTGAGATTTCGGATGAAGTGCTGGCCATGGTCGCAGACCTCGACAAGCGTTTTACTGATATGCATATCGTAGTAACGTCCGATGATGCAGAGTTTATCCGCGACTCGGTTAAAGAAGTGGTCGTCTCTCTCAGCTTGACCGTGGCGTTAGTCGTGGTCACACTCTTAGTGTTTATTGGTTCATGGCGTGCCACCATCGTCCCTGCCCTGTCGATACCCGTTTCGCTAGCGGGTGCACTGGCTATTATTTGGGGCATGGGCTTTTCCATTAATATTCTTACCCTCCTCGCTCTTGTATTGGCCACGGGTATGATAGTAGACGACGCTATTGTGGTTTCTGAAAATATACAGCGTCGTAGAAGTATGGGTCTAGGTGCCCGTGCGGCTGCCGTGGTGGGCACACGAGAAGTATTCTTCGCAGTGGTAGCAACAACCGCTGTACTCGCCTCAGTATTTATTCCCATCGCATTCCTTCCTTCTACTGCAGGGCTTTTATTCAGGGAGTTTGGAGGCGTATTAGCTGGCGCTGTTATAATCTCATCTTTCGTCGCCCTTTCCTTGGTTCCTGCACTTACCGCCCGACTTAAGGTGAAAGAAGCGAAAGAAAGCGGTTTGTTTAGCAGGACCTTTGGCCGTTTTGGCAACGCTTGTTTGCGCCTGTATCAGGCGTCATTATTAAAAGCGCTCAAATATGGCTGGGTAGTTGGTGTGTTAAGCTTAGCAGCTGGCGGTGGCGCTTATATTTTATCGCAAAATATCGATAATGAATTACTGCCAAGCGAAGACAGAGGAACAATTCGTATTTTTGCACGGGGTCCAGACGGTGCTGGCCTAAACTTTATGGACAGACAAGCTGAAAAGATGGAAGAACTGCTGCTTCCCTATGTGGATAACGGCACCATAGATTCCATTTACACGGTAGTCGGTTCGTGGGATCCCAACATCGTCTTTATCACAGCGCCTTTGAAGCATTGGGATGACCGAGACAAATCTTTACAAGAAGTAGTAAATGAAATACGCCCTAAGCTTCAGCAAATTCCTGGCGCGCCAGGCAGTGCCTTTGGCGGCAATAGTTTGAACCTTCGCGGTCAAAGCGGCGGGCTTGAAATAGCTTTAACTGGCGACACTTATGAAAACATTTTCGAAGCTTCACAAGCGTTCTCTCGTCAGATTGAAGATGCACTACCTGAACTAGGTAGACCGAGAATAAGCTACGACCCTACCCAACCTCAGATGAGAGTAAATATTGACAGACGCCGTGCTGAAGAACTGGGCGTGCCGCTTACCGATATAGCAAGTACCCTGCGCGCCGCAGTGAACGGCGATGATATCGCAGATTTGAATGTGGGCGACCAATCTATCCCTATCATGCTGCAAACTAATAATCGCAGTACATTAGATCCATCTGAGCTTACTAGCTTATATGTGAAAAGTACCGACGGAAACTTGGTGCCTCTTTCTAGCGTAGCTTTCATCAGTGAAGAAGGTGTTGCCGCTGAATTAGAGCGTCAGGCACAGCGCCGCGCAATTAAGCTGGAAATGGAATTGCCCGAAGACGTAGCGCTTAGCAATGTAGTGGAAAATATTCGCAATCTAGCAGCAGAATCATTACCGAACGGTATCGGGCTTGTGTTTCTTGGCGAAGCACAAACTTATGAAGAAACGTCTAAGCAAGTAGCGCTCACCTATGTGTTGGCTTTTGTCATTGTACTGCTTGTATTGGCTGCACAATTTGAAAGTGTGAACAGTGCGGTTGTGGTTATGCTTACCGTTCCTTTTGGTATTGCAGCCGCGGTCTATGCCCTGTTTTTAACCGGCACCAGCATTAATATTTACTCGCAAATTGGCTTGGTAATGTTGATAGGTCTTCTCGCCAAAAACGCGATTCTTTTGATTGAATTTGCCGACCAGCTTCGCGATAAGGGTTATGATATTTACGATGCTATCGTTGAGGCTGGTAGAGTGCGATTACGCCCTATTATGATGACGCTGGTTTCAACAATCCTAGGTGGCCTGCCGCTCATTCTGTCCACAGGCGCTGGCGCAGAAGCTCGTAATGCTATTGGCTGGGTCGTATTTGGTGGATTGGGTATTGCCGTAGTATTTACCCTTTACCTGACACCGGTTTTGTATCTTGCACTTGCCCGATTTACCAAGCCACGTGCAGACGAAAGCGCTAAGCTTGAGAAGGAAATGGAAGAAGCCAACGCACAGCATTCCTAGGATTTACCCGCTTAAGTAGGCGCTATGCCTATTTAAGCGGCACCTAAACGGCGACTGTGCGCTAGATTTGCTTTGAGAATTAAGAGAGACGCCCAAGCTACGTGTGTTGTAACAACAAGTGTTACTACTCGCGTTAAGGCTTGGGCGTTTTTTTATTAAAAAACGGCTGATGCTAGAGCTTTCAAATGGATTAAGAACCTACTGCCCTAGTAGGTTTTACAGAACGCTTTGACTTTGGCTTTACCTGTAAAGGCGAGTAGTTGATCGACCATCCTATCAAAGTAAGGGTTGTAGGTTAGCCTTGCATACACCTTGTCTTTCTTATTAGTTGCTAACTCTTCATCAGCGTTATCGGGCTCAAATCCCCACGGCCCATACCACACTTCTTCGCCGGCTTTGCAGCGCGCTTCAGCGTCACTACCTTGACCGTTATCACATATGCGAAAGTCACTCGCAGTACCATATAGCGGGTTCTTATCTGAAAAAAGTGTACTCATATGAGAGGCTGCGCTAATACGCTGCTCCGGGACTTTCATGGTTTGCATGATGAGTGTATTTTCAGGTACATCGGGTTCGTCCTCACCCTGCCACAATAAACACTTGTGTGGATGAGTAAAATTATCTCTAAACTGTTCAGCTACTTTTTTTGTGTCAACCACACTGTCTTTTTCTGCCACCACCATAAGCACAGGTAAATTCAACGCACGCTTTTCTTTTTCCGATTTAGAGAATAAATCTTGAAGCACATTTACGCTTTCTTGATAGGCAGCGAACCCTGGCATTGCAGTGGAGTTATAGCGGCTTGGGTTATCTTCTTCTTCAACATTAGGCCAGGGAAATAATGAGTCAATATAAGGCGCTAAACGGGACACAAAGAAGCGTGATTTAAAGGCTGGTGAAAAATGCATTAGCCCTTTTATATCAAGCTCTTCAGCCATCGAAAAACTTGCTATTGTGGTCAAGTTAGCGCCCGTCGAAAAGCCACCAATGTAGAGGTTGTCTACTTCTTCGGAAAATAGTCGTATGTGATGATTAGTTTCTGTCTGCCACTGCTGATAGCTAACATTTAGCATGTCTCCGGGTTTTGAGCCGTGTCCCGGCAACAAGATGGTTCTAACGTGAATGCCCTCACTGCACATGGCGTTGGCAACATCACGAAAAAAGTAAGGTGAATCGCCCAATCCATGAACTAACAAGACGCCAATATTGCGGTATTGTGTGCCGCATTCAAATGGCATATTCATGGACATTTCTTGTGCTTTGTCGTCAGAAATAAATGCCCTATGTTCAAGCAAGTAACGTTCAACTTCATTTAGGTAATTATCGAAAGGCTGCACACCAACCGGGAAGGCCTGTGCACTGGCGCTGAACTGAGAACTGTGCGACGAATGGCAGCCGCTCAATAAGAACAGCGCGAGAGAAGCAGCACATGCGTGTGCTGCTTTAACGGTAAAATTTGGCATTGTTAACGTTTAGGTCTGTGGCAATAAAAAGCGATTATTGCAGTGTATCTTTACCCGAAACTAAAGCTTTGGCGAGTAATTTATGGGTAAGTAATGATAGAAGTTCGGTTTCTTCCTCGCTTCGCTCGCCATCAACGCCCGTGATCGCCATTGCAACCTCTAACGTTTTCTCGGCATCAAACGATAGGTCGTGCTTCAAACTGCGTAAAAACGTTATGGCATCACCGGTGTCAATGGCCTTTCGCGTTTGGTATATCGTGTCGTTTAGAAATGCTTCGCGACAGATTGGGCTTTGCCAGTCTAAAGACTCAACCATTGCATTCAGGTAGTCTTGTTCCGACAGTGTGACCATTCCGTCGACTTGATAAAGTAATACTGAAAGCTTGATAAGGGCTTGGTTAAAACTTTGTTCTTCTGATAATTGCATAACACTCTTCCTCTTCGTACTGTACGCGGCAGTACCACAACATGCTCTGCGTCCTAGCAGTAGCGATAATTTTTTTGTGTCTACACCGAGCTATTTAACACCCAAAGCATCAATAACGCGTCGTTGTTGAACTACGATAGGACCTATAAACCTTTAACTTGGTTCCAAGGTTTAACAGGGCTAATAATGTAGACCGCTGAATTGACGATAGTGTTACGCCGCGATGAAGCTTTTAGTTCACAATGTTAAATAAGTGTAAATACCTATTGCATTATAGGTGTTTTTTGACAGGTTCCAAGTGTCACACATCGCAAAAACTGGCGTGAAAAAGAAAAGAACGAAGTTAATCAACATTGTTAACTTACGTTTAAATTTGAACCGTTGACGTTGTATGAAAGTCTGGCACACCCTTGATAAACGTGGGCCAGACTTACTTTTACAGGCGATGGGTAAAATTAAGAAATGACGTTAACGCAAGCCCAATGTAATATCGTTAATATAGAAATTACCCGTATAGACTTTATCGTTATTACCGTGGGATTCTAATGCAAAAAACTGCTTATCTTCATCGTTTAGGGCTTGATACCCCCCGATCACCTGATAAATCCACACTTCAGGGTCAAAGTCTAAAGCCTGTTCTTCAAAGTAATCCAGCGCCGTTTTAGGCTGACCAGAATCGATGACTTCACAGAAATACGCTTCTACCGCTTGCTGCAATGGATCTTTTTCAAGTGACAAGGTCGATTGCTCAGTCACATCAATGTCGACTGGTTTCGTGTCTTCGTGCTTAGTCTGACGTTTGTGTACGTGGGTTAACGACGCCACTATATTTTGGTAATCGGCTTCATGCTCAACGTTGTTCACGTCTGGTGCTGCGTTAGCAATAATCGCGTCCGATTGGTTAAACAACACAGGCACATTAGTCAGGTTAGCGTAGTTGCCTGGCACAAAATCAGGCTGCTGCTCCATGTGTAGCAAGAAGCCTTTAAGCAAGCGTGTACGGCCTTGGAACTCTCTAAACCGGCCTAACAAGTCTAATAAGCGTGCTTGTACTACTGATAATTCCTGTGCGGCCTTGGCAAAGCGCTGCTGTAGCGACACCACCAGCAAGTGACGAAGTTCACGGTTAGAACCCGCCAGTTCACTTAACTCATCAAAGCGGAAACACTCAAGCTGAGCAAGTAAGTCGGTTACCTGTCCTTGCGCTAATTCATTTTCGCGAATTTTAGCTTCAACCGAAGACACGTAGCCAAACTCATTGTTAATACGGCCAAACATGACACGTACGCTATTACTCAATGATTCTGAAAGTTGATAGACATGCTCGGTTAAATCGCCCATGTGGGCTGCCGCTTCATTGTACTTGTTGTAATGAAGGGCTTCTTTATAGTGCTCGGTTAGGGTTTTAAGGCTTGCCAGCGACGCACCAATATTGGCGTTGATAGTCCGGTTACGCTCGTCTTGTAAGCTCCCCTCTAAAAGGGTTCTCACCGCGCTTTTCAAACGCAGTTCGCTTTGCGCTTCCGGGCGCCACAATACGCCTAGTTGAACAAGCTGGTCTAATACCTTAGGGCTGTGATCGCGCTCTTTTACTGAACCATTAATGTACGCCTGCATGATAAGGTCGCTGTGACGACCCAATGCGTTTAATAGTTTAGTTCCTGCCTGAATTAACACCTGACTCATATCAAGCTACCTTGCGAAATAGCGGCCTCCGCCTGCTCAGATAAACTCAGCGCTTCGGTTTCATCAATGAAACGTAGCATTTCGTAAAGGTGTTCAATTTTGCCAGTGCCCAAATAAATCTGTTTATCTGGGTTTGGCTTAATCAGATAACCCATTTCAGTTAAGCGTTTAAACACCTGCTTTAGCTGACCATCCAAATTCACACTGGTAGAACCAAACATGCGATAGCGCGATATTTTCTCTAACTGCTCAGCATAGGCGGGCGTATCTTCAATGGTAGTTTGCAGCTCGTTTAATCGAATAGCGCTACCCATGGTAATGGGCATATCAGATTCATTAGCTTGCTGAACTAGCAATAACCACTCTACCAGAGGCACTAGGTTAGATGCTGTATCTTGGAACTGCTGTGTAAGCACTTTGCGCTCGTTCTCACCAATGGTGAGGAAGCTGGCAAAGAATACGTCCCCCTCAGCGGTGGTCGATAATGTACGATTTAATAACGCTAAATGAGGTTCTAACTGCGCAGCGTTGTCTCTTGATTTAAGAAAACGCCATGCTTCTTCATCGGTCACCTGACAAATAAACGCGCCTTGTAGAAGTGCACTTAGTACACGGCCTTGTTCTGTCATCATGCTGATGCCTCCTCACCTGCTACTTCACCGTTCTTTTCTGCTTCTTTTTTCTGTTTAATGCGCGCCCCTATAGAACTTGCTTTTGGCTGAACCACCTGCAGTTGGCGGGTTACCTTATCTATCAAGTAGCGGTTTTCAAACAACGTCAATACTTCTGACTCTGGGTTAGGGAATGCGCCGACTACACTAATGTTATTGTTTTGACACGCTTCAAAGATTTTCTTCACGTTGTTTTGGTGAAGTGTACCTAGTTCATCGATCGGCCAATGCACTGTGGCGTCGGCATCGCCGCGCAGCAGACGGGTGAAAGCGAGTAAGAATTTACACAGAATAAGGTAGGCCATACCGTGGCTTGATGACTCGTTAAGCTGGCGATCAGTACGAATGACAAGGTCACTTTTACCCTCACGAAGGTGTAGCTCGATATCAAGTAGCTTGCTAATGCCGCCCGTAAGCGCTGCACGGCCAAGAATATCAAGAACCCGGCGCATACTTTGACCGTACTCTTCCTCTGGTAACTCGTTAGCCCCCTCTTCCATCCAGTGCTCATAGAGCTTTCTGAATTGCTCAAGTTCGGGCCAGAATTCAAGTTCACTAATACGTGAGCGAATTTTAACAGCCGAGTCTGATACACCATCAAGAGAAAGGTCGCCGTCGACCTCTTGGGTAATACGGCGGCTTTGCGACACAATGCGTTTGTCGATATCGGCAAGTACAAAGTAGTATTGCGAAAGATCGGCACCAAAGATACGACCTTGCTCACGCAAGCCCTGTAGCTTCTGCGGAACAATCACGTTTAGAAGCTGTGCTAGATGCGACACCATACGGCGATGATCAAAGCTCTTCACGCCGTGGGCGTTCAGCGTTGCACACTCTTCACGGGCGCGCTCCCACGTATCAGATAGCCCTGTGCCCGCTTGCGCGGCAATAAGCTGGTCGAATCTTTCTACATAGGCGCGAATATCGCTTAGTAAGTTTTCGCGCTCTTGAAGCTGGCTTTGCACTTCTGAAATACGCTGGCCAATACTTACATCGTCGTGCTTAATTTCAGCCGTTTCATCACCTGCCTGAAGCGTAAGCTTGGCAAGAGATTTACTTAAGGTTTTAACCTGTTCTAGGTGCTCACTGGCAGTTTTAAGCGTAGTTTCAAGCTGTCCGTGCTGCTCTTGAAGCTGTTCGCGGTTAGCTTTATAGGTTGCTTGTTTGCTGGCTAAATTACGCTCAGATTCGCCCAATAACTTACGCGACTTAGACAAGCCTTCCTGCCATACCACTTTTTGCTTGGTAAACACGTTAGTGTACCAACGCTCGTAGTCGGCTACTTTATGACGGTGGGTTTCAGTGCGCGTAATGTCTTCTTTAAGCTTATTGATTTGCTTTTTAAGCTGACCTATTTCATCAACATCCACACCGCGATTGCTCAATTCGCTTTCTAGCCAATCCTGCATATCTTTGCGGTCTTGGGCAGCATTGTCTTTCGCCTTACGCATGTCGCTATCAAGCTGAGATATACGTGCCTCACTGTCAGCAATAAGCTGCTGCCAATGGAATTTGTGTTCGGTTTCCGCTTCTCGCTGCTGATCTTTGATTTCGTCACGACTAAGCTCAAACTGCGCCTTCGCTTGCTTTTGCGACTGCTGATTCGCTTCAAGCTTAGTTTTGGCTTTTTGCTTACGTGCAGAAAGCGCCTGCTGATATTCGCTAAGTACCGTATCGCGGTCTTGCTGTGCACGTTTACGGCTTGCTTCGGCACTTTTAACGGCGTTGTCTTTTTGGGTAACCACAAGCTCGGCGTTGCGCACATCTTCGTTCGCTTTCGCCAAGCGCTGTTCGCATTCGTTTTGCGCAGCAAGGGCAGCGGCTTGACGAATTTCAGCTTCTTGCAGTTGCTGCTTAAGCGCTTGCTCGGTAAAGGCATAGTCTGGGGTATCAAGTTCAGTAAGTGCTAACTGAACGCCCATAAAGGTATGGCTTTGTGCATCCTTTGCCATAGCAGGCGCTAAATCAGTGCGCTCTAGTAGCTCAGGGCGCACAACTTTACCTAAGGATAACTCCCAGTCATCTACATTGGCGCGCAAGAACTCAAGTAGCGAGCCTTCGCCAGGGTAAAGAAGCGCATTAATCTTGTTAACCGCTTTTTCTTCTTGTTGAAAGGCGTTGCGTGCTTTATCTAACGCATTTGAACATTCTTTGCGAAACTCAACTGATTTACTGTGCGCCTGCTGCGCTTGTCGCAGCTCACCGCGCGCTGCATCTTCATTGATAGATGCTTCTTTAATGGCCGCATCAAGAATATCCAGCTGAGATTGTTCAAACTCGTTGTAGCCTGCATTGCTAAGTGACGCTTTAAGTTCAGCTTCAGCAACTTTTAGCTCGTTCAAACTATTTTGGTAATCGTTCTGAAGCGCGCTTAGCTGGCTATTGTAGTCGCTCTGAATGCGACTTAATGCTTCACGCTCGCTCTGCTGCTGCTCAGCTTTATTTTCTGCGGCTTCTTGGCGTGCGGCTGACATTTCTTCCAGGGTAATTGACAGCTTTTCACCTAGCTCAGCCAAGCGCTTGTTGTAGGCCGACTCAATATCTTGGTGTTTTTCAGTAAGCAGTACATAGCGACTATCGGCCATGGCCTTTTCATTTTGCCACTGCGCTAGATTTGCCACGTCTTCTTTAAGCTGCTCAATATTTTCGTCTTGCCATTTATCGAATTCACTCTCTACCGTATCAAGTTCACTGGTGAACTTCTCAACATCAGCGCGAGCAGATGAAATTACCTGGTTTAGGTGATCACGGGTATCACCCCACTCGCTGTCCGTTTGTTTGCGCTGGAAGCTATTCTCATCCAGTTCATTCTTTGTTGTTTCAACGCGCGCAGCCAAGTAGGTCTTATCAAGCTCGAAGCTATGCTTAAGGTTAGCAAGCACTTGCTCTGTTGTGGTTAGCGCCATGTCAGCTTGTTCGAGTTTAGAAAATTCAGGGCGAATTTTGTCGAACTGTTTAATTAAGTGACATTCTTTAATCCAGTCATCGACGCGGTGGCGGCTTAGGCCTGAAGTAGGTGGCGTAACACCATCCTCTTCTAAAATGGCGGCAATCATGGCCTTGATAGTTTCCATCTTGCCTTCTTTAGAGTGAACCGCTTTAGCCAACTTCTCAATGTGGCGCATGTGTTTCGACGGTTCGCAAAGGCTAAAGATTTTGGCGTAGCCTAATAGCTCACGGGCATTGTTACTCTGGTTAAGCACCCCGTGGTCGTTTTGAATGATTGCACGGAAGTCTTTCGTATTAAGTAAGCTCGTAACCAATATGTTGTTACGCTTCATGGCGCGTGCAAGCTCGGCGCTGCTTACACTAGCGTGTTTGCCGTTCTTTTGCTCTATCAAATAATCACTGATTTCAAATGGCTTGCCGATTAAACGATAATTGACGCCGGTTCCGTTTGAGCTTAACACTGCTTGGCACAGGTCACCTTCAGCACGCGTGTATTCATAAATAATAAAGCTAGATAAACGAGGCAAATACCAGCGTTCAAAGCTGTCACGGGTTGCCGGTACCACGCGACTTGGGTACTCGCCGTAAAAAACGGGAATAAGTCGTTGAAGCGTGGTTTTACCCGACGCATTGGTACCACAAATATTGGTGTGTCCATCAAGCTTTAGCTCGACCACGCCTGGTAAATGCGTGTCGATAAGAATAATACGTTTTAAGCCTGCCATAGTGTTCCTGTATCAATAACTCTGCCGCGTGAACGCTCACACAGCACAAAACTGTACCTGCTTTGATAGGGTAAAAGTTGCATACCTGAAAGAAAGCGAGCACATGCGCACGATGTAGCCCGTCAGTGTATTATGAATTCACGAATTTGCACAGATGCGCGATGATTTGTTGGTTATAAAGCATGCTATTGTTCAAAAGTTAGTTGGCAAAGCTTTTGAATATCCCAATAACGCCAAATAAATATAAAGCGGCACGTACTGATTAGGTACGTGCCGCTTTAGCGAAAGCATTGAGCTTTCATAGAACAGCGATGAAATGATCGGTTTCTACAAGGCTGTTCATCAGTTGTTTTACTTCACTGACAATACATTTACCGACTCTGGTGCGGGATACATCATGCTAAAGCTGGGCGTAATATCACCCGAGGCTGCATTTAGAATATTGTCAAAGCGCAGGATCATGCCATTTGATTTTTCAGCAACATATACATGACCATTGCTGAGCATCAAGTCTACCGGATTACCCAACATTGAGCTCGGTCCTGCAATATTGACGGATACATCCGTTATGCCATCGGCACTGCCTGCGCCAGGAATCACGTACAATTTACCGTCAGTAGCATCCGCTGCGCTGCCTACATCAGAAATGACCAAACTATCGCTTTGGCTATCATAGTCTATGCCATGGATGTTGGTTGGCGCGGCAAATGCTGCCCCACCACTTGCAGGGACAATCAGCCTGTCTTCACCCGTAATTACGGTTTCACCGCTTTCCATTTTGCGCATCACTTCTTCAAACACGGCAACCGAACCGTTAGTTAACGCCAGATACGCGCTATCAGTTGATGGGTCGTAATCCACATCCCAAGGGCGCGCCCCGTTGGCCGCTTCAAGTGTTAATAGAGGCGCAACATTGCCTGACGCACAAGGCGAGAATACGCGAACGGCAGGAGTAGCTTCGTTAACATCTGCCACAAATACCACACCTGCTTCTGAGGCAATGTCTAACCCTTTAGGTGCAATCAAGCCTGTATCGCTACCCGCAATCATGTGGTCGAAACTATCGCTATACATCATACCGTCTCGCATGGTTTTGAGGCGATTAATCACGAGTAAACCACCCGTTGAGGTTTCAACATCATCGAAGGTAATGACGCCATCACCGCTAGCCGTGAAAGCGGCACTCTCAATGCTCATACCAGCGTCAAAAGTGCTTAGCTCACTGGAAAGTACAGCGCTGTATTGCGCTACTTGCCCCGTGGTTGGACCTTCGCTTGCAGGGTTACTTGATACCGAAAGGCCCATAATAGGCATGGTAGTTATGCCATCGTCCGATGCGTCTGTCATCTCGTTCAGCTGAGTTAACTCGGCCAACGACTCTGGTTTTACTGAAGGCGTTGATAGCGTTGGTGCAACGTCGCCGCTCGCACCGTTAAATATGTTTGAGAACACCAAAATGGCGTCATTGGATTTTTCCGCCACGCGAAGATCAGAACCGGTTAAAACAATGTCTACCGGATTACCAAGCTGGGTCGATGCGCCGCCAATAACTCTGCTTGGTACGACAGCGCCATCAGCTGATGAAACATTTTCTAAAACAAAAATTTGACCATCATCAGCAATTGCAGCATCGCCAACGTCTGACAATACCATACGATTAGACATAGGCTCGTAAGCGATACCGTGCAGATTAATCGATATTTGATTTCCGTCTGCATCTGAAGGCACCACTGAACGCATAACTGCGGGCGCAAAATCAGAACCAGCGACATTATCGTAAACCGCAAGTGTCCCATCGGTCAGTGCAACAAACAATCTATCGCTTTGTTCGTCATAGGCCACATCCCATGGTTTTGCTGAGGTCATTATTTCTGCAATCGGTGCAACATTGCCTACTGCTTGGCTACCGAATACGCTAACCTTTTGACCGTTAAAGTCAGCCACCATAACTAAACCTGCATTTTCAGCAAAGGCAATACCTTTCGGGTTAACAAGGCCCGTAGCTGCGCCCGTTATCTCGTGCCCTGCACTCATCATGTAGTCGGCTTGAGCTTCAAAATTACAAAGCGTTCTTAATAACGGTAAATCACTGTCGCCAGCTTGTACTAAGCTTCCGCTTTGCGTGAATACAATCCCCTCATTGGCTCCTGTGGTTACCGTGGATAAGACGTTCGCGTTTTGGTCAATCGAGGTAACAGTATTGCGGTTGTCATCGCCATTGTTTGCGACCAAGAAAGTCGCTGACGCAAAGCCTGGGGCTCCATCCTGACCGGGTGCACCATCTTGGCCAGGCGCGCCATCAGTCCCATCGACACCATTTGTTCCGTCGTCACCGTCGCAGGCACTTAGCGCGAGAACCATTGCCGTCGCCAACAGTGACAGTTTTAATTTTTGCTGTGATGTTTTATTGAATTCCATCTTCATCTCCGTACTTGTTGATTCGTGAAGAGACGTCACTTAAACGCGCGATGCGATTAGTACTGCTCACGTCCTGTTCAACAAGCCAAACGATTGATGAGTGATACTGGATGCAAAAAAATAAAAAAACCTCAATGCATTGCTGCGATTGAGGTTTTTAAGCATTGCTAAGTAATGCGACAGCCTTTTAACGAGGTGGGAAGCCACCGCCTCCGCCAAACCCGCCAGGACCGCCGAATCCACCCGGGCCGCCTGGGCCACCAGGGCCTCCAAAACCGCCACCCGGAGGCATCATGCCTTTCATCTGACGCATCATCTTCTTCATGCCGCCGCCAGACATTTTCTTCATCATTTTCTGCATTTGCGTAAACTGCTTAAGTAAACGGTTTACGTCTTGAATTTGCGTACCTGAGCCTGCTGCAATACGGCGCTTACGCGACCCCTTAATCATATCTGGGCGCGCACGTTCGGCCGGTGTCATTGAATTAATGATGGCTTCCATTTGGTTAAACTGCTTGTCGTTTGCCTGATCTTTGATTTTATCAGACATACCGCCCATGCCAGGAAGCTTATCAAGCATTCCCATCATGCCGCCCATGTTCTTCATTTGCTCAAGCTGATCTTTAAAGTCTTGCAGGTCGAAGCCTTTTCCTTTCTGTACCTTCTTGGCCAGCTTTTCCGCTTTCGACTTATCGACTTTACGCTCAACCTCTTCGATAAGGCTAAGTACGTCGCCCATGCCCAAGATACGAGACGCAATACGCTCAGGGTGGAAAGGCTCGAGTGCATCAACCTTTTCGCCCATACCGATAAACTTGATAGGTTTACCCGTGATGTGACGAACCGACAGTGCAGCACCACCTCGTGCATCACCATCTGCTTTGGTCAGTATTACACCGGTTAGCGGTAGCGCGTCGTTAAACGCCTTTGCCGTATTCGCAGCATCCTGACCGGTCATGGCATCAACCACGAACAGAGTTTCAATTGGCTTAACGGCAGCGTGAAGCTCTTTAATTTCGTCCATCATGTCGTTGTCGACATGCAAACGACCTGCTGTATCCACTAGTAGTACATCGAAGAAATTCTTCTTCGCTTCAACAATGGCATCGTTAACGATATCAATGGGCTTTTGTAAAATCGTTGACGGGTGAAAAGCTACATTCACTTCACCGGCAAGGGTTTCAAGCTGCTTGATAGCGGCCGGACGATAAACGTCGGCACTCACTACCATCACTTTCTTTTTCTCGCGCTCAGTTAGGTATTTCGCAAGTTTACCTACAGACGTAGTTTTACCCGCACCTTGTAAGCCCGCCATAAGCACAACAGCCGGAGGTTGAGTTGCGAGGTTAAGCTTTTCGTTCGCTTCCCCCATCACCGACTCTAGTTCAGACTGAACGATTTTAATAAATACTTGGCCAGGCTTAAGGCTCTTGGTAACTTCAGTACCAACTGCACGCTCTTTTACCTGTGCAACAAACGCTTTTACTACGGGTAGCGCAACGTCGGCTTCAAGTAGCGCCATACGCACTTCGCGTAGCGTTTCTTTAATATTGTCTTCAGTAAGACGCCCTTTACCGCTGACATTTCGTAATGTCTGGCCTAAGCGTTCTGATAAATTCTCAAACATAGTATGAAACTTCTTTTTATTTCAGACGTAATGCCCGCATTGTAACGTAAAAGCGAACGGTAACGTACCCACAATTGCGGTTAAATTTTTAAACTTTTGCGTCAAGGGTTGTCGAAATTTGATGTACGAATTTCGAAGTCGATATGGAGTAAAAATTGTCCTTCCATGATCCTATACCCACACTAAAAGTGGGTGTGAAACAAACAAAATCAAGGAGATGGTTGAATTTACTTGCAAGTTGCAGTATCAATACCGACTCAGTCGGTGAAGACGTCACCTACCTATTACAGGACGCATCATGAACACCCTTTTCGCCATATCTGCTGCTTTACTCTACGCATTAGCTGCGGCAGTACTTATTGGCAAATTCGTACACCAAGACGGCCCGAATAAGCGATTAGGGCTATCCATCGCTAGTGTTGGGGCAATTGCACATATCGCTTTTCTCACCAACGTTATTATTGTCGCGCCTGGGCAAGACATGAGTGTAACCAACGTGCTTTCATTAGTGTCGTGGATAATCACCGTATCCATGCTTATATTTGCCCGGGCCATTCCTAATCTTATTTTACTTCCTGTTGTCTTCGGCTTTGCAAGTCTTACGGTACTCGCCTCGCAGTTTATTCCCGTATCGTACATCATGCACATAGAGCTGCAGCCGGGCTTAGTTATCCATATTAGCTTGTCATTGTTTGCTTACTGCACTTTGGTCATTGCATTCTTGTACGCACTGCAAATGTCCTACATTACCTACCGGTTAAAGCAAAAAGGTGCTGCGTTACTACATTCATCACTACCGCCTCTAATGCTTGTAGAAAACATTTTGTTCAAGCTGTTGCTTGCGGGAACTTGTTTACTAACCGTTTCACTAATTAGCGGGTTTGTTTTCTTAGAAGATATGTTTAACAAAACTTACGCGCATAAAACGGTGCTATCAGCGGCCGCTCTCGTTGTTTTTCTCATTCTTTTAATAGGCCAGAAACTTCGAGGTTGGCGCGGGCGACAAGTTATTGTGATGACAGTCTTGGGTGTGACGCTACTGTCCCTTGCCTATTTTGGTAGCAAACTAGTTCGCGAATTTCTTCTTTAAGACTCCCTGTATTTATTGCTGAGCTCGCTGCCGGGCTTGCTTTTTAGTCGGCTCGGCGGCGCTTGTCACTTTTTGGTGTTATCTAGTTAATTAGGGGCATATCAACAATTTTCCCTTGAAACTCGCACCTCAAATCAATACATTTGAAGCCTAAGTTAAGACAGGAACCCATTAATTGGACGACATATCAACGAGTACGCTGTTTATCGCGCTCGGCGTACTCATATTACTATCTGCGTATTTCTCTAGTTCAGAAACCGGCATGATGTCGATAAACCGTTATCGACTTAAGCACTTGCAAGGCGAAGGCAACCGCTCAGCTATACGTGTTGCTAAACTTTTAGAACGCCCCGATCGCCTTATCGGCCTTATCCTTATAGGAAACAACTTAGTTAATATTGCAGCGTCCTCGCTTGCAACCATACTTTGTATTCGTTTATTCGGCGACTACTGGGGGCTCTTCGCTGCTACGTTTGGCCTAACGTTAGTTTTACTTATCTTTGCAGAAGTAACACCTAAAACGTTGGCGGCTCTCTATCCAGAAAAAGTGGCATTCCCAAGCTCCATCATTCTGCTTCCACTACTTACCTTGTTGTACCCTTTTGTGGCAGCGATTAACGGTATTACAAACGGCATTCTCGCTTTGCTAAGAATTAGTCCTGCAAGTGGAAGTGACGACTCGTTAAGTCGAGAAGAGTTAAGAACCGTGGTTTTCGAAGCTGGGGCCATGATCCCAAAACGACACCAAGATATGCTAGTTAGCATTTTGGACTTAGAAAGCGTAACGGCCGAAGATATCATGGTGCCGCGCGCCGAAATTTTTGCCATCGACATAAACGACGACTGGAAAAAAATTCAAAAAGCATTGACCCATGCTCAGCACACCCGTGTTTTATTATACCGAGACAGTGTCGACGATGCGGTAGGCTTTGTGCATGTGCGTGACGCCCTGCGCCTTCTATCAAAAGACCAGTTCACTAAATCAAGCTTGCTTCGCGCAGTTCGTGAGATTTACTACACGCCTGAATCTACCCCGCTGCACACGCTGATGTATAAGTTTCAAGCGGAAAAAGAGCGCATTGCTCTGGTTGTTGATGAGTATGGCGACATTATGGGTCTAGTCACTCTTGAAGATATTCTTGAAGAGATTATCGGTGACTTTACCACCAGTATGGTTCCAGACCACAGTAAAGAAGCACACGTACAACAGGATGGTTCAGTATTGGTTGATGGTAGTGCCAACGTCCGAGAATTGAACAGAGAAATGGATTGGAACCTGCCTACGGAAGGCCCTAAAACCCTTAATGGTTTATTACTTGAGTATCTTGAAGATATTCCTGAGAACAAAGTAAGCGTGCGTTTGGCGGGTTATCCGTTAGAAATTGTAGACATTTCAGAAAGCATGATAAAAACCGTCAGAATCATGCCGGAATACTATGTTGCACCTAAAGAGTCGAATAACGACCACTAAGCGTTTTGGTGGTTAACCTGCCTTTCGGCCTTATCAACTAACCTTTTGATTCGTCAGCTAGACGCTGTGCTCTATTTGCCAGCGCTCTAGCTTTCGCAGCAGCGACCTTATCTGACAATTCAGATAATTTGGCAATAATATCCTGCGTCTCCTTATCTTCACGTAAATCAGCCTCCGCCATATGCGATTGCAATGAACGTTTAAGGAGCTCAGGAATAGATTTGCTGTCCATTTCCCAACCCTTCAATAGAATAAACTTTGACACTCTCAAAGAGTCTATCGACCATGTGGGAATATACTTAACGATTAATTGTTCAATTTCCGAAATTAATCGCTAAGAAGGAGCAAGGCGTTTACAGTCCTTGATAATGCGTTACCAGCGTGCCTTTGTGCTCTTTTAAAGAATACTTGATAACAGCAATTGAGGCCGTAGAAAACAAACTTGTGGTGTAAGACTGGCACAGTTCATCAACGAGATAGCTAACTAGCGGCATGTGACTAACAACAAGAAGTTTTTTGATTGGTTTTTTGGAATTGACCGCGGCGTGAAGAAGTCCATCAATATAATCACTCACCAGTCTTGGCGAGCCTTCCGGAACAATATCTTCATTATTTTCAACTTTGTTCGCAATGATATCAAGCGATACCATATCATGGGTCTGTTTGGCTCGACGATAAGGGCTCACAAGCGCTAAGTCCACAATGCCTTTCTGGCAATACTGGTCTTTTAACCATAAAGCTGCTGTTTTGGCTTGCTCTCTACCTAATGGTGTAAGTTGCCTGCTTTTATCATCGAGTCTGGGCGCTTCTGCTTCACCGTGACGCATAATGAAAAGATAAATGTCGTCGTTGCTACTTTGACCTGACATAACATTGCGCATAGTATTAATGAAAGTATGCTAACGATATCAGAGAGCTGATACTACGCCTAGCGCTAAACCGCGAATAGTGAGAATTTTCGTACATTATTTAACGTTTTGTGAAGTTTCTCTTTATAGACGCTCCAGCAGTAAGGTGCTCTTGACCAAAAACGAGACAATGTGAACAACACCATAAATTTAGAAAACGCACATCACGTTACTTTACCTAATGGGTTGCGTGCCATGTTATGTCACACGCCAGAAGCGAGTGAATCTTTTGTTTCAATGGCGGTAAGAGCCGGACACTTTTATGACCCAAACGATTGCCAAGGGTTAGCCCATCTTCTTGAACACATGCTTTTTATGGGTAGCCGTCATTTGCCCAAACCCAATGCTATAAATGGATTCATTGAGCAACACGGCGGCACAATCAACGCGTGGACAGGTACCGAGTACACAAATTACCATTTTAATTGCAGCGGTGACGCTATTGCGCAAACATTGCCTGCATTTGCAGATATGCTTAGGCAACCCTTATTTGAAGAAGACGCACTAACCAACGAAATAAAGAACATTCATGCTGAATTTGAGTTTAAGAAAAAAGACGACCTTCGCCGCCTTTATCAAATTCATAAAGAGACATGTAATCCAGAACATCCTTTTGCAAAATTTTCTGTAGGCAATTGCGATACTTTTTCTCAACACGAATGTACAGAGCTTAAACGGCGCCTAAAGGCACTGCACCAATCGTATTACTGTGCGCTTAATATGCGCTTGTGCATAGCCAGTCCTATGCCAATACGTCAACTAGAGGCGTTAGTGAATCAGTGTTTTGGGACATTGCCAAGTGGACAGTTAGCCTCTGACGACTGGCCTTCGCTTTACACAGAAAATGAACTGGGCATTCAAATCAACATTCATCCGCTGCAATCTGCTAGACGTATGATAGTGACATTTGCCCTTCCCGCTTTACAGAACGACTACAAAACCAAACCGCTGAACTACATCAGCCATTTGATTGGTGACGAAGGTGAAGGAAGCCTACTTGCCTATTTAAAAGAAAAAGATTGGGCGTTAAACCTGATAGCAGGCTCTGGCATAGAAGGCGATAAATTTAAAGATTTTAACGTGAGCTTTCAGCTTACCCAGGAAGGCCTTAAACACAAAGCGCAGGTGCTAGAGGCACTATTTAGCTACATCGAATTAATTAGAGAAGCATCGACTGAAGAATGGCGCTTTCACGAAAAGTCTCAGCTAAATGCGCTGGCCTTAGAGTACGAAGAAAATGTGAAGCCGCTTGGGATCATAACTGAGTATGCACAGCATCAATTTATATTCGAACCTGACGAATTAAATAGACTTCGCTCTACTATTGGTAGTTATGACAGAAGCATAATTGAGCATGCACTATCTTTTTTCACGCCCAAGAACCTTCGTTTAAAGGTCATATCAAAAGATGTTAAAACCACTCAGGTTTGCGCATTTTATGAGGCTGAATATAGCGTTGAAGACATCGACGATGCGCTAATACATTCACTTGAAAGCGCAAAGAAAATTCCAGAATTGTGTCTTCCCCCACCCAACCCTTATTTGGCGAGCGAATACACGCTTATCCTCCCTGAAACGGGGTTTAATGTTCCAAATAGGTTGGTAGATAATGGTGGCTATCGATTTTGGTTCGCTCAGGACCAACAATTCCATAGCCCCAAAGGCGATATTTATATCTCTTTCGACGCAGCTCAGTTTTCAGACTCTTTGACCTCTGTTGCGGCCAAGCGAATTTGGCTCGGCGCACTTAACGATCATCTCCAAGCTAAATACTACCGAGCTGAAATAGCAGGACTTCACTATCGGATTTATGGGCATCAAGCTGGGTTTACCCTACACACCCGTGGTTTTACGAATCAGCAGACATTATTAGCAAGTCAACTTCTTGACGCCGTTCTCGGTTTTATTCCTGACGAAAGAGCCTTTGAACATCACAAAGCACTTCAAATTCAAAGCCTTCATAATTCACTTTTAAATAAGCCGACTAACCGTTTATTCTCTCGTTTAAGTGTTCTTATTCAACGCAACACGCAAGCGCCAGTTGAATTGTTAGACGTGATAGAAAACATCTCTTATAACGAGATGCTAGGCTGTCGCAGTGCAGCCTTTGAGCATTATTTTGTAGAGGCATTTATGCATGGCAACTGGGCAAGCGAAGAAGCAAAGGCATTTTCGACGTCGCTTCATAGCCATTGCAAAAATGCAGGGGGAGCTCCCCTTTCTCGTGCCGTATCTAAGCTGCCTGTGGGCGGAACTCTTTATCACGAGGTGTTGTGTAATCACGATGACTCAGCGGTCGTACTTTATTTACAAGCACCTTCTCCTAGCCTCACCGACACCGCATTATGTATGGTTCTTGAACAGATGCTGGCAGCACCGTTCTTCAATTCGTTAAGAACAGAACAGCAATTGGGATACATAGTCGGTACAGGCTATGTACCACATAATCAACACCCCGGAATGGCATTTTACATACAAAGCCCGCAATGCAGTCCAAAGCAGTTGCTAGATGCAATGACCGCCTTTTTGTTCCAGCAACTCAATGAAATAGAGTTCTATCGTTTTTATTGGCCGACTATCCAACAAAACCTCATTAAGCAGTTAGAAGAGAGAGACCTTACTCTTTCGATGAAGTCACAGCGTTTATGGGTAAGTTTGGGTACGCAAGATTTAGAGTTTAATAGAAATGCAAAGCTTGCTGAAAGGATCAAAGGCTTGAGTTTCGAAGAGATTCAAGACTTCGCGCATCAGCTCGCTAAACGAGAGCGCTGCGGGGAATTGGTGCTGTTCTCTCGTGGAAAATTTGAGAGTATTCCCACGCAAGAAAAACGAACGATTAATAGTATTTCTGAATTCAAAAAAGAAATTCCTTACTACTAAAGCTGCATGATAGACACGTGCCACGGTCGTTAAGATTTTAATCAATCTGCCGATACCCAGTGGTATTCGCAGACAAGGTTGGTTAATAAGTAAACCATCATTCTTGTTATTACTAAAAAGTCCTTGTAGAGGCTTAGTTAATTCGGCATATTTATTATTCTGGCTGTTAGGGATGCCGCCAGTGAATTAAAAAAATAATAAATGGCGTATGCCAAAGGTGTGTAGGTGCGCTCAACCCTAATTTATTCAATTTCTCTTCTTTTGTTGGCTTTGTCAGAAATTCTTTTTTCTTCTGCAAAGGCGATAGAGGTTTCTGATCTTCATTTTAATGAGCTAAATAAACAGCAAGGACTCTCTGACACTGCGGTATTGGATATCGTTGAAGACAATAAAGGATATATTTGGATTGCGACCTCCAATGGTTTAAATCGCTACTCTGGTTATGAGGTGAAGCAATACCACCCTTCAGATGTTGACCACAATTCACTTCCGTCCGGTTATACTCAAAATCTATTCTTAGATTCTCATGGCGAGTTATGGGTAGGAACACAAGCAGGTCTTGCCAAGTATCAACCTGAAAGCGACAACTTCAAAGTTTTCAATAGAGAAAATAGTGTAATTAAAGTTGATTTTATTACTGGCATCGGTGAATCGTACGATGGTGACATTCTATTCGCTGATCTGAAGTTTCTTTACAAGTTATCGAAAGAGAGTCATCAAATTGAGGTTGTAAAACAGATACACAAAGACCAGAGTTTTATAAAGGTCATTTATGATGAAGCGAACCGCACCTGGTTAGGTTCAAATGAGTTTGGGCTTTCGCTTATAGACAAGGCTGACGAGTCACTTTATTCCGCAACAAAAGTAAATCCATGGGGAATCAACTTGGATGTTCGTTCTCTTCACGACATCAAAGTAATCAACGGTAACTATTGGCTTGCAACCAATGAGGGCATCTATGTCATAGCTGCTTCGGGTAAAATACTTCAACATTTTAAAGACGCATTCACTTCTAAGTCTGATGAAGCGCTTAATACCCTAACAATCTATGAGAAAGATGACGACATCTGGATTGGCACTCAAGCAGGCCTATTCATATTTAGTGATGCAGCAACGTCAGAGATAAATAGCAGCTTTCAACCGAGGGTCATCTACCTTGATCACGACAATCAAGAGCTGACAGGCTTGCCTACAGCAACAATCATGAACCTAGTAACAGATAGAGTCGGTGGTATCTGGGTTACGACAATAAAGAGCGGGGCGTTTAGGTATCACCCAGACTACGCTACAACTAGGTATAAATCTGTTTTTAATTCTTCGAACTTATCCGAGGATGACTACTCCTCAATATGGGGCTTTGCAGAAGACTCCGCCAACGACATATATGTTGTTTCTCAACAAAGAGGACTTGGCGTTATTAATAGCTCTAGCGGAGAAGTAAAGTTCTCAGAAACCTTCTCTGATTTTGCGAACTCAATAACTTACTGGGATGTTGAAATAGATACTAAAGGTACATTCTGGGTTGCATCCTCTAATGGCATCTATGTTTTGAGGCAGGTGGAAGGAAAGCTTCAATTAATAGATCATGTGTTCGAAGGGTTATTTATCGATTTTCTCTATACCAAAGGGGACGAAGTTTGGATCTGGGAGGATACACAGGGACCGGTAAAACTATCTCTTGGTTATGATTCGTCTAAAGCATCTGTTGAGCCAATAAAAATAGAGATAGACTCATCTCGTTTAGTTCCGATCTATAAAGATAATGATAATCGACTTTGGCTGAGAAGCGAGTCAGGTGTAAGTATATACTCGCTGAAGAACAGGGAGTTGATCAAAAACTTAGATCAGAGCAATGGTTTCGATTCACTCGTTTACGGCGTTTACGAAACACCAGACTCATACTGGTTAACTACTCGCTCGAAAGGAATTTTGCAGGTCGACAAGCATTCTCTTGAATTTGTCAAAAGGCAAGTTCGTACAGAAAACTCTGGGCTAATAATATCATCCGTAGGTATCGATAACAGTATTTGGTATGCAGATACTACGGGAGTTCACCAAATCAAACTTCCCGAACTTGAAGAAGTAAGTTCGGTTCCAAATTCAGAGCTTAACTACAATTCTTTAGGCGAGAGCTCAGCTTTCGCATCCTCAGAAAAAACTATCTATTTTGGTGGGATGACTGGTTACAACATAATAACGAGTAAGAAAACTAGCTCAAAAGATGATTTGACGAAAACACTTATCCCAGAGCTTTCTGAATTAAAAGTTTTTGGGGTATCTAACAATAGGTCAAATGTAATTCAGAGGGAAAGCAGTGGCGAAACAAGTTATTTCTCATCGGCACAAAATATAGGAACTAAAAAGTCGATTGCGCTAGATTACAATGAGTCTAGATTCAGCATATCTTTCAATTTACTCAACTCTGTTTACCCGCAACACGTGGTTTACCGATATCGGTTAATCGGTTTTGACGACAACTGGATTGATAATGGAGACGACAGAGTTGCTCAATTTAATAATATAAGCTTTGGAAACTACGTTTTCGAGGTACAAGCAAAAGCGCCAGGAAGGTTGTGGTCTGACAGCAGAAATCTTTCAGTTCAAATCGCAAGACCACCTTGGCTTCATACTGTTGCTATTGTTTTTTATTGTATTGTCGCATTCGCTATTTTTGCATTCATCGTTCGCCAATATCAGATAAGGAAGGCAAACCAGCTTGCCATTAAAGAGTCCGAAGAACGCCTTAAACTGACGCTATGGAGTTCTGGAGATGAGCTGTGGGACTGGGACGTATACAGAGGCCAAGTTTACCGTGCAAATACGTGGGGCACACTTGATTTTCCACAAGATGATATACGCACTACAGGCGCTTACGATGCAAACATTCATCCTAACGACGTAAACCGTGTTAAAACTGCCCTAAGAGACCATCTTGAAGGTAATAGCGACTTCTACGAGCTTGCATACCGCGCAAAGACATTTAAGAATCAGTGGATTTGGATACTTGACCGCGGAAAAGTGGTTGAAAGAGACCACAATGCTCAGCCGGTACGAATGACTGGTACGCTTAAGAATATTCATCACTTAAAAGAAGCTGAAGAGCAGCTGAATCTATTTAAGCGTTCAATTGAGAATATTTCTGAAGGTGTATTCATAACTAATACCCAATTTAAATTCATAAGTGTAAACAATGCATATTGCGGTTACACCGGCGAGACCCGCGATCAAGCGTTAGCAAGCTATATGCACTTCCATCTATATCCAGACGCGTTTACCGAAGAAATTAAGAAAACGCTAAAAGCAAAAGGTAACTGGTCAGGTGAAGTAGAAAGTGTGCGAGTGAACGGCGAGCGCTATGAAATGGAATTAAATATAGACGCCGTCCATGACGATGACGGAAAAATAAGCCATTTTGTAGGCGTATTTAGTGATATCACGTCAAGAAAAAGTACTGAAAAAGAACTATTGAAACTAGCTAATACTGACCCGCTCACAGAGCTTCCGAATCGTTCGTTCTTCCAAGCTAGCCACCAGAACTTGGTGCGGAAAGGGGCACAACATACCCTACTCTGTTTGGATATGGATAACTTTAAGAAAATAAACGACTCTTTAGGTCACCAAACGGGCGATATATTAATTAAACAAATAGCAAAGCGCCTACAGAGAATTACGGGTAAGAGTGCGACCTGCTATCGCTTAGGTGGTGATGAGTTTAGCGTGTTAATGGAAGACAATGCCGATATCCACACGGTAACGCATTACGCACAGAATCTATTAGACACATTATCTCGCCCCTTTATCATTAATAAGCAAGAGTTTGTATTGGGTGCCAGTATTGGTATCGCGTTCTTCCCTGACGACGGCACTTCTCCCCAAGAAATGCTGAAAAACGCCGACACAGCCATGTATTTCGCTAAAAACAATGGCGGTAACAGCTACCAGTTCTTTAGCGGAGAGATGAATCAAAACGCCGTTAGGCAACTGCAAATCGAAAACCTTATAAGACAAGGTATTAAAGATGACTTGTTTACGGTTTACTACCAGCCGAAAGTTGATATAGCCTCAGGTAAGCTAGTTAGCATGGAAGCTTTGGTGCGCTTTGAGCACCCACAAAAAGGCATAGTAAGCCCTGGGCAATTTATCCCTCTGGCAGAGCAAACAGGCCAGATTATAGAAATTGGTGAACAAGTGCTAAGAAAGGCTTGTGCAGATACCAAACGCTGGGTAAACCAAGGTTTGTTTAGTGGTCGTGTAGCTGTGAATATATCTGCGAAGCAGTTCGAATTACCTGACTTAGACGACAGAATAAACAAGATTTTAAGCGATATCGGTTTGTCACCACTACATTTAGAGTGCGAAATAACTGAAGGTACGCTAATGGAAAGTCCTGAAAACGGCCTTCAAATGATGACTCGCCTTCGCGAAAGAGGTATTCACCTAGCGCTAGACGATTTCGGTACAGGTTACTCGTCTCTAGCCTACTTAAAGCGTTTCCCGCTAAACACGCTAAAAATTGACAAAGCATTTATTGACGATATTGCAAAAAGTAATGTAGATCGTCATATGGCGGCTGCCATTATAAATATCGCCCACAATCTAGGCTTAAAAGTTGTAGCGGAAGGCGTTGAAGAAGAAGCTCAGCTAGATATTTTACGTCGCTACGATTGCGAAATGTTGCAAGGCTTCTTGTACAGCCGACCATTAAATGCAGAGCGCTTCGAGAAGCTTCTTACCGAGAATCAAAAGCTTCATACACTGCTTGGCCACTCTAACTTTTAATAGCCCTTACCTTTTATTCGCGTTTAGGCGCGTACTTTCCCCTGCCTCATGCCACTCATTGCAGCTTTAGGCAAAGTCATGCCTATTCAACCTTAGTTTATTAGACTTTAGTGCCATTAAAATGGCGCTTGTGAACATCGACAATCCTCCGCATTAAAACGAAAAGCTAACCACCTGATTATATTGGATATTTTAAAAAATATTATTTTTGGCACACATTTAGCTAAGTATTAGATACCGATGACAAATATAAAAAATCGGTTTTGTTTGTTCGTTCAAAATAATCAGAGGAAATTAACATGTTAAAAGAGTACGCAGTTGCACTAGTACTTTCTACCGCTACCCCAGTTGCTGCCGACAAGCAAGAAGGCGCTAAACAAGCTCCTGAGTCGCAAAAAGAGACAGTAACTCAACCACAAACAGTTCGCCCTAAGACGGGTGGTGGCGGTTACGGTATTGGTCTTTAAGAGATACCTTAGAATTTCCAAAAAAAGAGAGCAACGCTCTCTTTTTTTATACCTGTATTTTACGCCACACTTACTTATTTCAGCAGACCGCTAGGAAAGACTACGCCGCAATGTAAAGGTTATTAAACCCCACCGCATTGCGCCAATGTATATGGCGAGAGATGGAAAACATGGGTAGTAAGATTGGACCTAACACAAAACCAGCTATCGCCCACTTTTTCGCGCTCATTCCCCATTTAAACGCTTCTACATAAAAATATAGAGAAAAGATAACGCTTAATACTACGAGTGAAATCACACTGCCTCCGCCTGTTTGACCTAGTTACGTGGGGTTACTTGTCCCCATCAATTATTCAATTTAACTTACTGATAATTGACGCCAACAATTTGACACGTTCATTTTTTAACCGCAGGAATTCTACCCAAAATAGAACAATAAACCAGCAAAAATACCCATTAGACATAAAAAAACCGGGCAACGCCCGGCTTTTAACATTTTATAAACTTAGCTGTAAAACTTTTGATCGTTTTCTGCCATTTTTACTAACACTTCAGCAGGTGCAAATTTATCACCTACAGCAGTAGCATAATGGTTTAAACGAGCAACAACGTGTTTAATTCCCAGTGTATCCATATAGCGGAACGGGCCGCCTAAGAATGGAGGGAAACCAATACCGAAGATAGCGCCAATGTCGCCGTCGCGCGCATTACGGATAACGCCTTCGTCTAAACAGCGCGCTGCTTCATTAAGCATCATTAATACACAGCGTTCCGCTACTTCTTTTTCGCTTAACTTAGCAGAAGGTGAAAGACCTAGTAGTTCGTAGATTGATTCATCCACTTCTTTACCTGGTTTTTTGCCTTCATAAGAATAAAACCCTTTTTGGTTTTTCTTACCCTTTCTGCCGTCTGCAAGTACTTTATCGAAAGCACTTGGCGCAGTGAAGCGCTCGCCGAACGCCTCTACAAGGAATGGGATAATCTTAGTACCAACATCAATGCCCACTTCATCGAGTAGTTTCACAGGGCCTACAGGGAAGCCAAACTTAACCAATGACTTATCGATGTGCTCAATAGGCTCACCGTCAAGAATGAGGTTTGCCGCTTCATTCATGTACGGCGCTAAAATACGGTTTACGTAGAAGCCCGCACCGTCTTTAACAACTACCGGCGTTTTGCCTTGCTTTTTAGCAAACTCTACCGTAGATGAAATGACTTGGTCAGACGTTTTATCGTGAGCAATAACTTCGGCCAACGGCATTTTGTCTACTGGCGAGAAGTAATGTAGACCAATCACGTTTTCAGGTCGTGCTGCTTTAGCTGCAATTTGTGTAATTGGAATAGACGACGTATTAGACGCGAAGATCGTGCTTTCTTTGCAGTTCTCTTCAATATCCGCCACCATTTTTTGCTTAAGATCTAAATCTTCAAAAACCGCCTCAACCACGATATCAGCATCTTGGTAGCCACTATAATCTAGCGTACCGGTAAGAAGCGCCAACTGTTTCTGCATTTCACTATTGCGCATGAAACGCTTCTTCACCTTTTTGTTTAAGATGTCATAGCTATATTTCATTGCATTGGCTATGCCTTCAGCACGCACGTCTTTAATACGGACAGGTACACCGGCTTTGGTCGACGTTACATAGGCGATACCACCACCCATTAAACCACCGCCAAGCACACCGACTTTCTTCATTTTTTCAGGTTTAACACCTTCAACGCCGTTTTCTTTCTTCATTTCTGTCGTAGCGAAGAAAATCTGACGTAACTGGAAAGATTCCGGCGTCATAACAAGCTTACCAAAGGCTTCAGCTTCGGCTTTAAGCCCCGCTTTCATCCCTTCGTTCATGCCCGTTTCAATTACATCAATAATGTAACCTGGCGCTGGATAATTACCTTTGGTTTTGGCAAATGTCGCTTCGCGCGCTTTTTTGAACATCATGTTACGGCCCGGGCCGGTTTTCTCTAACACTTTGTCCATCACACTCTTTTGCGGCGCTTCTCTTTCTGGTTTGCGTTTAAGCGCAAACTGTTCAGCTACCTTTAGCAAAACACTGTGAGGTACCACATCATCTACGATACCGTACTTTTTAGCTTGCTTAGCGCGTGCTGGAGACCCAGTAAGCATCATTTTCATCGCTTGCTGAATGCCAATTAGGCGAGGAAGGCGCTGAGTACCACCACTGCCTGGCAACAAGCCAAGCTGCACTTCCGGTAGACCTACCTGAGTACTAGGTGAATCGGTACATACACGGTAGTGACACGCTAATGCTAGCTCTAAACCACCGCCTAACGCTGGGCCGTGAATAGCCGCAACGAAGGTAGCCTTCATGTTCTCAATTCTATCGAAAATGGCTTGACCGCCAGCGGCTATGGTTGTGGCATCTTCCGCGGTTTTACACGCTGCTAGCATGGTGATATCGGCACCTGCTACGAATGAGCTTGGCTTGCCGCTTGTTAACACCACACCTTTAATGCTGCTGTCGCGTTCAATATCATCAAGCATGGCAGATATCTCATCGCCAAACTCAGCTTTAAGCGTATTCATGCTCTCGCCAGGTACGTCCATGCTAAGAATAGCAACGCCATTATCTCGCTTGGTTAACGTAAATGCTCCTGATGTTGGCTGAACTTCATTTGTCATTTCTTGTTCCTGACTCATATTATTCTGTCTCCACAATCATTGCGGCACCAAGACCACCCGCAGCACATGCAGTAAGAAGGCCTGTACCACCGCCACGGCGATTTAGTTCGTTAAGCATTTGCGTAATCATACGTGTACCGGTTGCGGCAAACGGGTGACCATAAGCAATTGAACTACCCATCACGTTGAACTTGTCCATGTCAATTTCGCCCGCCGCTTTGTCGCGGCCTAGTTTCTCTTTGGCGAACTTGTCACTTGCAAACATTTTAACGTTTGCCAAGGTTTGCGCTGCGAACGCTTCGTGCATTTCAATTAGCGTTAAGTCGTTTAGGGTCATGCCTGCGCGATCTAGCGCAATAGGTGTCGCGTACGACGGCCCCATTAGCATGTCTTCCCACACGTCGATTGCCGAGAACGCGTAGCTCTTAATGTAACCAAGCGGCGTATAACCTAGCTCTTTCGCTCGGCTTTCTGTCATCATAAGCACTGCAGAAGCACCGTCAGTAAGCGGTGTAGCGTTTGCCGCAGTTACCGAGCCGTACTTTTTATCGAATACTGGGCGAAGTTTCGCGTAGCCTTCAAGCTTAGAATCGAAACGTACGTTGTTATCGCGCTCAAGCGCACCTTTATACGGTTCAGCATAAGCGGTCATCACTTCGCTAGACAGCTTGCCTGCTTCCCAGCTTTCAGCAGCTAGACTGTGCGAGCGATGTGCAAGTTTGTCTTGTTCTTCACGAGAAATTTGATGCGTTTTCGCCATTTGCTCTGCTGTCTGTCCCATCGACAAACCGGTAGAGTACTCAGCTACCGCAGGAGGTACTGGCGCTAAGTCTTTTAAGCTTAAACGCTTGAAGATGTTTAGCTTTTGGCCAAGGGTCTTGGTTTTCTGTAAATCAACCAGCGCACGCGCAAGGTTCTTAGAAACCCCAATAGGTGATACCGACGTTGAATCAGCACCACCAGCAATACCTACTTGTACCGTACCAGCCATCATGCTTTCTGCGATGTTAACCGTAGATTGAAAACTCGTCGCACATGCGCGAGATACGCTGTAAGCGTCGGTATGAATATTCATGCCTGTGCCAAGCACGATTTCGCGCGCAATGTTAGGCGCTTCAGGCATTTGTACTACTTGACCGTAGACAACCTGGTCAACCCACTCTTTTTGAACACCATGGCGAACGAGAAGTTCGTTTACGACCATTTTACCTAGATCAACAGCCGGAACACCGTGGAAATATGTAGCCATTTTCGCAAACGGAGTACGCAACCCCGCGACAATGGCGATGCGATCACCCTCTCGGGTAGTAACTGATTGTTTTGTTGCCATAATGCACCTAAATTAATGACCGACTTCCGTTTGAACTTATCGCCCCAAAGTGGTCTGACCTGTAATAAACTCGATTTTTACAAACAATGAACAAAATAGCAAATAATGCAGGGTTAAGGGCAACATAAATGAAACTAAAGTTTGCCCTGTTTACAAATTTTGACCGTTTTATGCTATCGAAATTTAAAAAGCTTGCTTTGCATCCAACCGCATATCGCATTTTTATTACTGTTTGACGACTTGAAGAAAGATAGAATGAACCTTATATGGAAATGAAAGTCTGTTTTGTGTCATTGTGACGGGCTAGAGCTATCTAAATTAATATGTAATTTACTTTTTAGCTAAGCGATCACTTTATAAGATATTTAATAAATCTATCGTTCAAATGACACTTCCTGATAACGAGAACTCAAACGGAAATTTTGCATTATGGCAGCAGCGCAATTTCAACAGTTACACGCTTATTTAGACCAACAGATTATCGGTCAGCATGCGTTAACCAAAAGCCTTCTAATCGCTCTTTTGGCCGACGGCCACCTTCTGGTAGAAGGTCCTCCAGGGCTTGCAAAAACACGCGCAATCAATGCACTTGCTAATGGTATTGACGGCGACTTTCATCGCGTACAATTTACCCCAGACCTTCTGCCTGCCGACTTAACCGGTACAGACATATACCGTCCCGAAACCGGTGAGTTTGTTTTTCAAAAAGGGCCGCTTTTTCATAACTTAGTGCTAGCCGACGAAATCAACCGCGCACCAGCAAAAGTGCAATCGGCTTTGCTTGAGGCCATGGCGGAACGTCAAATTACGGTAGGCAGTAAAACCTACCCTCTTCCTCCGCTATTTTTAGTAATGGCAACGCAAAACCCGCTAGAACAGGAAGGAACTTATCCACTACCTGAAGCACAGCTAGACCGATTCTTAATGCACGTGGACATCGATTATCCTGGCGCCGAGACAGAATTAGAGATATTGCGTTTAACGCGAGGTGAAGCCCTCTCAGAACCGCCTGTTACGCCACCAACGCTAACTCAAGACGATATTTTTACGTCGCGTAAAGAAGCGTTGTCTTTGTATATGGCGCCTGAGTTAGAACAGTATTTAGTTCAATTGATTATGGCCACACGTCAGCCTGCAAATTTTGACGCGGAATTAGGCCAGTGGATAGCGATGGGAACAAGCCCTCGAGCAACCATCAGTCTAGATCGCTGTGCACGCGCTCACGCATGGCTTAGCGGCAGAGACTTTGTTGGTCCTGATGATATTCAAGCTGTGGTTCACAACGTGCTTCGCCACCGTATTATTCTGTCATATCAAGCCGAGGCTGAAGGCGTAACGATTAACGACGTACTTGATAAGATTGTTGCAACTGTCGCAGTCCCTTAAGCTATGGTGAATGTACAAGCGCAGCTAAACAAGCTGCAAAGTAATGGCGTCTCGTTGTCTACAGCAGAATTATTACGCTACCAGCAGTTAGCTAAGCTGTTTAGTTTGGCGCCTAAACGTATGCCACAAGCTAAACTTGCTGGAAGTTATCTCACCAAGCACAAAGGCCGAGGCATGGAGTTTGATGAGGCCCGGCATTATCAGCCCGGTGATGATATTCGCGCTATTGATTGGCGCGTTACTGCGCGCACGGGTAAAACTCACACTAAAGTGTATCGGGAAGAGCGAGAGCGCCCGGTTTTTCTATTCTGTGACTACCTACCGTCAATGGCATTTGGCACGCAGCTGCTTACTAAAGCGGTGCAAGCCGCTCATGTATCTTCATTAATTAGCTGGTCAGCTGCTGCTCGCGGCGATAAAGTTGGCGCGCTGGTATTTAATCAGCAACAGCACAAAGAAATTAAACCACTAACACGCAAAAAAGCCGTGTTGCACGTGTGTCATGAACTTATGGCATTGCACGAACAGAGCGCGCAATCTGAGCCGGACAAAGACAAAGACGAACAAGCTTTTGCCGATGCGTGCGCTAGGGCAAGACGACTAGCAAGACCTGGGAGCTTGGTTTATCTGGTATCAGACTTTCAGCATTTAAGTACCCAAGCTATTCAACACTTAAGTCACTTAACTCGACACTGTGAAGTGAGGGCTATCGTGATTAACGATCCAATAGAACACGCTTTGCCGCAAACCAGTTCATTACAAACCGTCAGCGTTTCTGATGGTCGAAACCAACAACGTTGGGTGTTAGGCGACAATACCGAGCAACAGCACTATCAAAAATGGCGCAGTGAGCACAACAGCGCGATTTATAGCGCCTTGCGCAAAAACAATATCGCTCGATTCAGTGTTTCAGCAGGTCTTCCCCTAGACGAACAGCTTCAAAGTATGCAGCAAGAACAACGGTTGGAGCTTAATTAATGCAAAGCAGTATTTTTTCAACCCATTTTTTATCAAACTTTCTATCTAGTTACACAAAATCAGCTGCTCAATCGATGCCGCCGGCAAATCAAATGCCAGTGCCCCCTCAGCAGCAAGACCCACTAGCTCAACTGCGCGATATACACGTACCTACAGAGGTCAACATTTGGCCATTAGATTGGGGTTGGTGGGTCGCTATCGCAGTAGTCTTACTTGCTCTATTTTGCCTATATAAAACTATCACTGCTCACATACGTCACAACAAGGCGCGTAAGCAAGCTTTAGCCTTACTTGAATCGATTTCGGCACAACAAAGCAATTGGCCCGTGGCGTTAAACTCAATTCTAAAACGCACGGCTATGAGCTATTACCCAACTCAGCAAGTAGCTGGGTTATACGGTAAACAGTGGCAAGCGTTCTTAACCTCTGCATTGAAAAGTAGTGATAGCAAACTTGAAAGTGATTTAGGTTTGTTAGTAAGCAATGTTTATCAAGCCACCCCCAACCCTAGTGATTTTGAAACCTGCAAAGGGGCAGTAAAAAACTGGCTTTCAAAAGCCAAACTGCCAAAAAACAAGGGGGCTTACGGCGGTGTGAATGATGGCGGTCTAAACGATGGCAGCCCTCATGATAAACAAGCCAAGGAGCCGCATCATGCTTAATTTTGCTTGGTGGTGGATCTTTTTCGCACTTCCCTTGCCTATTATCGTACGCCTGCTTTCTAAAAAAGCACAAGACATGCCCATGGCTGCACTGCGGGTTCCAAGTTTACGACCTGGCGATGTGTCAGAGCAAACCCAATTGAAACAAACCAGAATACCGCTAGTGGTAAGTAGCTTAATATGGCTGCTGCTAGTAACGGCTGCCGCGCGCCCTCAATGGTTAGGAGAGCCTGTTAGCATACCAAACGAAGGTCGAGAAATGATGTTAGCGGTAGACTTATCGGGTAGTATGAAGATAGATGATATGCAGCTAAATGGCCGACAAGTTAACCGTTTAACCATGACTAAGTCGGTGGTTTATGACTTTATTCAGCGTCGCGTTGGCGACAGAATTGGCCTTATCTTATTTGCCGATACCGCGTACGTTCAAGCGCCGCTTACCTATGACAGAGATACGGTTTCTACACTTCTGAGTGAAGCTGTCATTGGGTTGGTTGGCGAACAGACGGCTATTGGCGATGCGATAGGTTTAGCAGTGAAGCGCTTTGACGAACGGGAAGAGTCTAATAACGTTTTAATTCTTCTTACCGATGGGCAAAATACTGCAGGGAATATTACACCCGAACAGGCTAAAGAGTTGGCAATTAGTAAGGGTGTGAAGGTTTACACTATAGGTGTGGGCGCAGATAAAATGCTGATCCAGAGCTTTTTCGGCAGCCGACAAATAAACCCATCGCAAGAACTTGATGAAGGCATGTTAACCGACATTGCGACTAGCACTGGCGGCCAATATTTTAGGGCTCGAAATGCCCAGGAACTTCAAGCTATTTATCAACAACTTGACGCGCTTGAGCCTATTGAAGGTGAAACGCGTAAGATGCGTCCATTGAGCGCACTGTTTTACTATCCCCTTGGTGCGGCAATATTACTGTCAGCACTATGGGCATTCTTGACGGTTCTTTTATCAACATTTCGTTGGTTCGCACAAAGACGAATTAACTCGTCCCAGCAACCCCCGAACTCAGCTGATTCAATACAAGCAGCTCAAATAAATAGGGAGACGAAGTAATGGAATTCGACTTCTTAAACCAATTTCATTTTTTACGCCCCGAATGGTTTATCGCGCTCGTTCCCCTGATGCTGCTTGTGCTTTTAATTAGAAAAACCACGGCTAAGCAATCTGGCTGGCAATCTGTGATCCCTTCTCACCTATATCAATACATGGTGATTGGAAAAAACGAAATGGGCGCAAAACCTCCAATGTGGATGCTTGCTCTTGTGTGGATTATAAGTGTGATAGCACTCGCTGGCCCAACATGGGAGCGCCTGCCGCAGCCGGTTTACCAGTTGAAAATGGGACACGTTATAGTCATAGATATGTCGCTTTCAATGCGCGCTACCGATATGACGCCAGACAGGCTAACTCGCGCTAAATATAAAGCGATAGACCTAGTCAACGCTATTGGTGAAGGTGAAATGGGCTTGGTTGCTTACGCTGGCGATGCGTTTGTCATTAGCCCCTTAACCGAAGACGCAGGAAATATCACAACCCTAATCCCTAGCCTGTCACCGGAAATTATGCCCGTTCCGGGCAGCGACCCTCTCCTAGGTATAGAGAGTGCGTCAGAGCTTCTCACGAATGCCGGATATAACTCAGGCATGATCTACTGGATTACTGACGGAATAGAGTTAGAACAACAACAAGAGCTTCAAGAGTATGTGGCTTCTATTCCTTTTACAGTAAATGCACTTACCGTTGGGACATCTGAAGGCGCGCCTATCCGCCAGCAAAGCGGCGAGCTATTAAAAGACTTCACCGGCAGCATCGTTATACCCAAGTTAAACGAAGGCGCAGTGAAAGGCGTGGTTAAAACGAGCGGCGGACGCTTTGAATCCTTTACATCAAACGACACCGACATTGATGCCCTCGCCTCGGTATCTCTGCTTGATAAAAGCGACAGCGAAGAGAACGAAGAAGAGAGTAATTTGCAAGGAGACCAGTGGAAAGAAGTTGGCCCTTACTTGCTGCTTATACTTCTACCGTTTGCCGCCTTTGCATTCAAACGCGGGTTAGTTTTCATCGTGTTGGTGGGTTTACTTAGCCCCTCTATGATTAAAAACGCCCATGCTTTGCAACGTGCCCAAGCCTCAGAAATTGCTGGCTCGTCACAAAGCATAGGCGCACCAGAAGATACTCTAGAGATGGCAAATAAACCTGATTCACTCTCATGGTGGCAAACGCCATTTATGAATGACAACCAAGAAGCATTAAACAGCTATCAAAGAGGCAAGTACAAAGACGCCGTTAATCAGTTTAATGACGACACTTGGAAAGCATCATCACTTTATAAATCAGGTGACTACGAAGGTGCATTAAATGCCTTCAAAAACATTCCTGGCCCCGAGAGTCTTTACAATCAAGGCAATGCACTGGCAAAACTCGGTAAGCTTGAAGACGCTATTAAGAAATATGATCAGGCGTTAAGCGAAGCACCGGATTTCGACGATGCAAAAACCAACAAAAAGATTGTCGAGGATTTGCTGAAACAGCAGCAACAGCAGAATCAGGAGCAAAACCAGAACGAAAATGGCGATGACGGCGAACAGAGTGACTCGCAGGATAATGGCCAAGATAGCTCTGATAACTCTGATAGCCCTAATAGCAAACAGCAATCAGGGGACCAGAACAATCAGGAAGGTTCAAACGAGCAGAATGGTCAGCAAGACAATAATGAGGGTCAACAGTCTGACCAAAGCCAAGCTAACGATGAACAGCAAAGTGGCGGAGATAATTCACAACAGCCTGATGATTCCGAGATGAACAGTCAGAACGAGTCATCAGACTCTCAGCAGCAAAATGCAGAACAAGAGCAGTCTGACCAAGGTGATGATGCACAGCAAGACAGCGCGCAAGCACAAAAAGACGAACAACAAGCAGAGCAGGAAGCACAGGCAATGCAAGGTCAAGAGACCGAGCTTACCGACGCAGAAAAAGAAGAGCTGCAGCGAATGGAGAGTTTAATGCGCCGCGTGCCAGACGATCCTGCATTCCTACTAAAACGAAAAATGCAATTAGAAGCACAAAAACGTCAGCGTCAACGTATGCCTTCAAACCGGAGTGATTGGTAGATGAGAGCCTTATTACAATCTACACTTATAGTTTTTTTATTAACCCTACTCTTAAGTACGGCGGCTTATGCCGATGTACATTCGCTGGAAGCCACCATTGATAGAAACCCTGTCATGTTGGATGAAGCCATTCGCTTAACGGTTACCGCAGACGGCAGCGCGGACAGAGATGCATTCGATAGCTCTCCCCTGCTTAAAGACTTTGTGGTCGGAAGAACATCAGTAAGTAGCCAAACCTCAATTGTCAATTTCGACACCAAGCGCACCACCGTTTGGACCACTACGTTATTTCCTCGTAAGGAAGGCACGTTTACCATTCCTTCATTAACCATTGAGGGAAAATCTACCCAACCTATTCAGGTCAAAGTTATTCCGGTTCAAGAACAAAGTAATGTCGCCCGAGACTATTTTGTTACCACTGACATCGACGTAAAAGAGGCCTATTTAAATCAACAGCTGCTTTACACGGTTAAGCTGTTTCTTTCTAGCAATATTGAGCGCGGCAGCCTACAAGCGCCAGAAATGCAAAATGCGGAAATCACCCAGCTAGGAGAAGATAAACAGTATACAGATATAGTAAATGGAAGACGGTATCAAATTATAGAGCGTCAATTTGCTGTTGTGCCTCAAGCATCCGGTGAATTTGCGCTAAGAGGCCCTATTTTCACTGGCGAAGTTATGGCTGCCAATACTAACCAACGTTTTGGCTTCTTCAACCGCACCCAGCAAATTAATCGGGTTGGGCCCGACATTACGGTGAACATTAAGCCCATTCCTCAGGGGATAGATTACCCTTGGTTGCCTTCTGCAATGGTGCGAGTGGATGAAGAATGGCCACAAGGTGATAGTTTTGTAGCAGGTGAACCAGTCACCCGTATTGTTACGCTAACCGCATTGGGCGTAGTAGAAGAGCAGCTTCCTGATATTCCTGAGTTTTATCCGCCAAACTTTAAGCTGTACCCTGATCAATCTAATACTACGACAGTTGAAAAAGACCAGAGCTTAATTTCACAGCGCCAAACGTCGCTGGCGATCATTCCAACGCAGCCTGGTAACTTTGTCTTACCTGAAATTACTATCCCTTGGTTTAATACGCTTACTCAGCAAACTGAATATGCCACTATTCCCGCTCGTTCAATTACGGTAGCGCCAGCGAGCGGCGCAAATAATGCCAATACTCCGAATAGATTAGACACTCCATCAATCAGTAGTGCAAGCAATGAAGATATTCAAAATGATATACCGTCAACTGCACCACAGACTAACGCTAGTGCTAGCAATGAGGGTAAACCATTAGCCAGCGCTTCAGGTGACGTCAGTACTGACGAAAGTACCCAGCTTAATTGGATGGTAACTGGTGCACTACTTGTGCTGTTCGTCATAGCGCTTACAGGATGGTTAGTTACCTACAGAAAGCTTAAACAGGCTCAGTTCATGGGACCTGGGATCACTAACAAAACCGGCTCTGCACAGCGCCCCCACTCTTATGCTCAGTGGGATGAAAAAGCACAGTTTCAAAACCTTATGTCAGTAATAAAGGCAAAGGACACACGTTTACTTACGTCTGCTCTTAAGCAGTGGGTAAACGCGTTAACTTCGGGTAAAGCGCAACTTTCGCAGTTTGAAGGAATCAACGCTAGTGTTAATGAGCTCTATGCACTGCGCTTTTCAGCCAATAAAGCTGACGCTAGCACCCAATCTAAACAGGTCATGAAAGCTTTAGATAAACTTTCACATGAAGCTAAGCTTGCCCGCAGCGAATGGAAGCAAAAAAGTGAAGGGAACAATAACACGCTATCTGCCTTATATCCTGCTTCATAAAACGCATTTCATTTGCCAATACACTAGAATTTGCGTAATGAAAGCCCTTGCAATTAGCTAAATCACTGTGACAAGGGCTTCGTAGCAGAAATGATTGCGTTCGAGAAACAGTCGAGCCTTTGAGCCTTATTGTCCTCTTTAAGGCTTATTAACCTTAGAAGCTTTAGCTTATAAAAATAATCAATTAAACGCGACGGGGAATATAATGAAGAAAACACTAGTAAAGCTAACGCCAATTGCGTTGGCCATTACCACGCTTACGGCTTGCTCTCCTGCAAGTGAAACCGCTAAAACAGCGCCAGAACCTATTAAAACAGAACAGCCAGCCGGGCAGTCTGAATCAGAGCGCCTTAATGCGTTCTTCGAACGTACTTTTGAAGAAGATCTTAAGCGTTCGCCATTATTTCAAAGTTACTTGGGTAAAAAATGGGACTATGACAAATGGGATGACATCAGTGACGAAGAAGCTGATGCTCGCATTGCCATCGCCAAAAACCGACTAGAAAAGCTTAATAGTTTTGACACCAGTCAGTTAAGTGAACAGGAACAGCTAAGCTTGCGCCTGTACAAACTAGGTATTGAGCGCGATTTAGCTAACGACGAATTTCGACATCACCGTTACATTGTACATCAGTTCCGCGCCGCACATACACAAGTGCCTAGCTTCCTTATCAACATTCACAGCGTAAAGAGTAAAGAGGACGCTAAGGCATACATTGGACGACTAGACAATGTACGTACGTACTTTGATCAAGTTATCGAACAAATGAAAGTTCGCGAAAAAGCCGGTGTATTCCCCCCAGCATGGGCCTACGATCAAATGATTGATGCGTCAAAAAACGTGATCACCGGCGCACCATTTGATTCTAGCGAAATACCTTCAACTATCTGGGAAGATTTTCAAAATAAAGTAAATAGCTTGGATGTTACAGAGGCTGAAAAAACGACGTTATTAGGTGAAGCGAAAGCCGCTTTGGTAACATCTGTCATGCCGTCATACGAGAAGTTTATTGAAGAACTCGCTCATCAAAGGGAAATCACGCCTGAAGGCGATGGTGTGTGGCGCTTACCCAATGGTGATCAATGGTATCAGAATCGTCTAAACTGGTTTACCACTACAGACCTAACCGCTGAAGAAGTCCATCAAATTGGCTTAGACAATGTAGAGCGCATACACGATGCAATGCGCGACATTATGAAACAAGTGAAATTTGAAGGCACCCTTCAAGAGTTTTTCGTTTTCATGCGTGAAGACGAGCAATTCTATCTACCTTCAACAGATGAAGGTAGACAGCAATACCTTGATATGGCGAAAACCGCCATAGACGACATGCGAGAGGCGATTCCTGAATACTTTGGTATTCTTCCAGAAGCGCCAATGATTGTTAAACGTGTTGAAGCGTTCCGCGAACAGTCTGCGGGCAAGGCGTTTTATCAAAGCCCAGCGCAAGATGGCAGCCGCCCAGGTATTTATTACGCAAACCTTTATGACATGAAAGCAATGCCTACTTATCAGTTAGAGGCGCTGGCGTATCACGAAGGCATCCCAGGTCATCACATGCAGCGCGCTATTGCACAAGAGCTAGAAGGTGTACCTCAATTCCAGAAATTCTTGAGCTTTACCGCATACACAGAAGGTTGGGGCCTATATACCGAAGAACTTGCAAAAGATATGGGCTTTTATAAAGACCCTTATTCTGATTTCGGTCGTCTAGCCATGGAACTTTGGCGCGCTTGCAGACTTGTGGTTGATACGGGTATTCATGCGAAAAAATGGACGCGTGAAGAAGCCGTAGATTACCTTGTTGAAAATACGCCAAACCCTAAATACGACGCGCAAAAAGCCATTGAGCGCTACATTGCTATGCCAGGTCAGGCTACGGCCTATATGATTGGTAAACTGAAAATTATGGAACTTAGAGAGCATGCCCAAGCTGAACTTGGTGACAAGTTTGATTGGAAAGGCTTCCATGACGAGGTATTGAAGTACGGTCCAGTCCCACTTTCTATTTTAGAAGAAAACATTAATGCTTGGATTACTTCCCAAAAACGTACCTAGTTTTTCGAACTAGGTGCTCTGATCACTGGAAATAAAATGAAAACGCGCCTTTCGGCTAACGAAATGGCGCGTTTTTTATGCCATAGTGAGAAAAAATTAAGTTTTTGGATTTTTTTATGTTTGGGCGAAATAAATCCGATAGTGCTCAGGTCTTATCGGGTATGAAAGCAAAACACCAAAGATATGAAGCATTAGTAAAGGCATTTCACGCCGACATCTACCGCTATGCATTTTGGCTTATCAAAGACCAGAGCATTGCTGAAGATGTTGTTCAGGAAACCTTTTTACGTGCTTGGCGCTCATTAGACGCCCTAAATGATGAAAAAGCAGCAAAGTCATGGTTAATTACCATTCTTCGCCGCGAAAACGCCCGTCGGTTTGAACGCAAACAGTTCGACACAGTAGATATTGATGATTGCCATATTCAAGATGACACACAGCATGCTGATGGGGACTTGAAAGATAGAGAGCTTCAGCGACTATTAGGTGGATTGAGTGTGGAGTATCGTGAACCCTTAATACTCCAGTTGATCTTCGGTTTTAGTGGCGAAGAGATCGCCAACCAGTTAGGGCTTAACAAGAACACGGTAATGACTCGCCTTTTCAGAGCGAGGAATCAGCTAAAAGAGGCATTAGAGAAGCAAAATGAACAGAGAGGTCGTGTAAATGGATGAGTTAGAATTTAGGCGTCGTATCTACGCCGATCCAGAAACGACTGACAGTGATGTTGTAGAAGCGGCAAAAGCGGATGAAAGTAAACGCAGTTTCTGGAATGAACAAAAGCAGTTAGATAAGCAATTAAAGCAAGCATTGAAAGTCGATGTACCAGAGGATCTCGCAAGCAAGCTAATATGGCAGCAGTCTGCAGACGAATTCACCCGTTATAAACGAAGAAGTCGTTGGTATTTAGCCATGGCTGCATCGGTTGCTTTCACTGTAGGTATCGGACTTACCATGTGGTACCACCAACCGCTTAGTATTGGCGGACAAGCACTTGCCCATATGCAGTACGCAGAAATGGAACACGCTCATTCGTTGCTTCCTGTTGATTTGAACATGGTTAACGCAAAGCTAGCAAGCTTTGGTGGCAGCTTTAGCGAAATGCTCGACGGTGTAGAGGTCGCAAACTATTGCCATTTGAGCACAGTTAGAAGCCTTCATCTGATTGTGAATACGCCGCAAGGCAAGATGTCGGTATTCGTAGTACCTGAACGTGGAGATGTCTCCGTTCCAAGCGAGTTTGCCGATGGTCAGTACCACGGAGAGAGCATTAAAATGAAACACGCCAATGTAATGATTGTTGGCGATAAAGATGCTGATTTAAGCGATATGAAAAAGGCGGTGTCAGAAAGGATTCAATTCTCTGCTTAACACACGTTATGTAACTGTAAAGCGTTCCAAAAAAGTGCGTATCTTTAGCACTTCCCTTCGTCGGCCCCCTATGGGCCGATTTTTTTGCCCAAAATTAAGATGAAACCCTGCTCAATAAAACTTATACTCCGACTTAAAGGTTAAAACGTCCGTTTTAATTTCAGTTAATCACTTCATTCACTTACCCGCAGTAAAGAGGTCTCCATCACAATGAGCGCTTGGTTTCGTTTTACAAGGCTAATGATTTGCCTTTTGATTCCTGCAATAGCTTGTTTCACTGTCTTTGCTCAAAGTATAGATATTCCCAACGCACTTAGACTAAAAAAACTTGATAATTATAGTCATATAGCTGCAACGGCAATTTATCATTGGAATACACCTAGCGAGGTGAGCAATGAGAATATCATTGCTATGTTAACGAGCGCCGGTTTGCAGAATGACACGCAAAGTGAAGGCGTGATATTTAGACACTTGTTGGCCACTTATACTGCGAATGATGCTGACTCGCCGAGAATCCCACTTTTCGTTAAAGAGCCTCTATTAGATAAGCATTGGCAAGAGCTTAAGACAATTAAGCCTGAGCTTTTCGCTGCTGCGAAGGCATATTACATTTATGCTAGAGCGGTAAATGATTTTAAAGGCTCTGACCATAGGGTAAATTTTTCTGTTCCTGAACTGCGCCGTTTACAGCGAGAAGCGCTAGAAACTGGGAGTCGACGAGCCACTGCTATAGCTAGCATATGGTTAGCGATGGAACTCACCCTTGCGAACCCAATACAAGCAATTAATGAAATCGAATATGCGTTACCGCACCTTCCTCGATACTCATCAGACAAAAGCTTAGAAAATGCGTTATCAAACGTAATTGCACATGATTGGCTGAGAGGTGCTTACCTGGAACTCTTCGTTCCAAGCAGAGCATTTTTCCACTCAAAAGAGATCATTGAAAGTAAAACGCAAGATAACAACACCATGGTAAAGACTTGGGCCTACTTCTCGGCCATCGATTCATTGTTAATTCAAAATAAGTTTGAAGAAGCATTGGCTATGTCAAACGACGCAATAGAGCATTTGTCCACAGTAACGTCAGTGCACGAAAAGTTGTTGACGTATGTCCAAAGACTTCGTGTAGTAGTGTTTCAAAAAAGCGAAGGATATGAACTGCTAGCGCAAGAAGTCATGACGCAAATCAGGCAGCTTGATACCACAGAGGTAAAACAAAGAACTGAGGAGCTTTCAGCTTACGCAGATGCACTTTACGCTGCGGTATTGAACGATGATGCTAAATTTCAAGACTCCCTTCAGCGTTACCGCAATATCGTTCTGGCTACTATTCCAAATTCGGGTTTTAAAGAAAAAATCAAGCTTAGGTTAGAGCGGGAGCTTTCTAGGCTTTACGATGCTTCGGGTGACTACGAAAAAGCATATGAGCATTCGAAAACCTACAATAGGCTTCTTGTTGAAAAAAACACTGAGCAATTCAAGTTGTCAAATTCTTCGTTTACCGACGGTATTGCGAAAGATATCGAGTTAGCGCGATATCGACAAAAAGAACTCACTGTGCTCAGAAGTGAAAAAGATGGCCTTTCTACCGACAAAGAAGCAATGAAAACCACCATTTTTGCGTTGATTATCACAATTCTCATCATTCTTGCACTATGGCTATGGATTTCAAAACGACAGAGCGACTTGCTAGCTGAGCGTGACTCACTTACCGGTGCTCTCACGCGACGAGCTATGCTAAACAGTTTGAAAAAAGCACTGAAAGGCAATAAAGCGTCCTGTATTGCTCTACTTGATGTCGACAACTTTAAAAAGATTAATGACAAATACGGCCACGTTGTCGGTGATGAAGTGTTGACTACCTTTACGCAGATTATCAAAAACCGAATTCGTAAGTCAGACAAGCTCTGCCGATATGGCGGCGAAGAGTTTTTGATTTACTTTTCCGACTCCGACCAAAGGTCTGCTAAGCGAATTCTGGACGAGCTGAATTTCGCGCTTTCTCGCCAGAAACACTGGAGCAATACAAAAGAAATGTTTTCCGTGAGCTTTTCTTCGGGTCTGTTAGACGTCAACGGAGAAACCAACCTAGACACCATTATCAAGATGTGTGATGAGCTTCTCTACAGAGCCAAAAGAGAAGGTCGAGCGCGCGTTGCATCTTTTCCAATTTAACCTTTCGCCAAACTTTATTTACGAATTACCGTATAGAAAACATGCAAGGTCGCTGACTGACATAGAGACTCTATGTCATAGGTGTTAGCATGAAAGAAAAAACATAGGGAATTTATATGGCTACTGGCACGATAATCTCGTTGGGTTTGTATTTTGTTGTAATGTTAGGGATAGGCCTTTTCGCTTATCGGCAGACAGACACCAACGTAGAAGGCTATATGCTTGGCGGCCGCCAACTAGGCCCCGCGGTAACCGCGCTTTCAGCAGGTGCATCGGATATGAGCGGATGGATGCTCATGGGCTTACCCGGTGCAATGTATGTATCAGGCTTATCTGCTGGCTGGATTGCCGTTGGTTTGACACTCGGTGCTCTGGCAAATTATATGTTAGTTGCTCCACGCCTTCGCGTTTACACTGAAGTAGCCAACAACTCCATTACCCTCCCCGACTATTTTGAAAATCGCTTCGCTGACAACACGCGTTTATTGCGCGTTATAGCCTCTGTGGTTATCGTTGTCTTCTTTACGCTTTACACCTCTTCTGGTGTGGTAGCTGGCGGAAAGCTCTTTGAGACATCATTTGGATTAACTTATGAGACCGGCTTATACGTCACCGCGGGTGTCGTCGTAGCTTATACCCTCGTAGGCGGTTTCATGGCAGTAAGCATGACCGACTTCGTTCAGGGGTGCATCATGTTTGTATCTCTCATTATGGTACCTGCCGTTGTTATTAGCGAGTTGGGTGGAATCGGCGCGTCAATTGACGCCTTAGATACCATTAATCCGGCGCTTTTCGATGCATTTATGGATGCGTCTACCAATGAAGCACTAAGCGTAATAGGCATTGTTTCACTGATGTCATGGGGCCTAGGTTATTTTGGTCAGCCTCATATCATTGTGCGTTTTATGGCGATACGTTCTGTTAAAGATATACCAACTGCGCGCAATATCGGTATGAGTTGGATGATTGTGTCGATTATTGGTGCGTTAATGACGGGGCTTTTCGGCCTTGCCTATGTAACAGGTAACGGAAACGAAATCGATCCAGAAACCGTCTTCATCTACTTATCTCAAATTCTATTCCACCCGCTCATCGGTGGCTTCCTGCTCGCTGCGATTTTAGCGGCGATCATGAGTACTATTTCTTCTCAGCTGTTGGTAACCTCAAGTTCACTAACCAGTGACTTTTATCAAGCCTTCCTAAGACGTGATGCGTCAGATGGCGAGCTCGTTATTGCTGGTCGAGTCAGCGTAGTAGTTGTCGCGCTCGTAGCAATCTATCTAGCTTATGATAGAGACAGCACCATTTTAACGCTTGTAAGTAATGCTTGGGCTGGCTTTGGTGCAGCCTTCGGACCGCTTGTACTATTTAGCCTGTTTAAGCGTGAAATGACTCGCCGTGCTGCATTAGGTGGTATGATCGTTGGTGCAGTGACGGTGTTACTGTGGATTTATCTTCCTATTGAAATCGGCGGCCAAAAGCTTGGTGACTGGATGTACGAAATTGTCCCTGGGTTTATTTTATCTAGCTTAACCATCATGATTTTAAGTAAATCTGGCTCGCCAAGAGAAGGTGTGGTTGATACGTTCGACGCTTTCCAGACCAAATTGACTGAAAGGTAAGCGAACGATACGAAATAACTCATTCGCAACGAAAGTGAATAACAAGCCCTGTTTATGTTACTAAACAGGGCTTTTTTCTTTTTATAGGCCTTGAAAAAAATGGCTTATGCTTCAATTGCATGACAGTTTTATTTATTGGAATAAGATAGCTATTTTAAATAGCAAAATCGCATACTACTTTTGAAATTAAATATGTTATCGTTCTATGCAGAAAAATAACCCATATATAACTTTTTTGTATATAACATAAAATTCGGACTTCAAAATGACTGCTAGTATCCCGTCTGTAACGCATTTGAAACAACTCGAAGCCGAGAGTATCCAGATTTTCCGTGAGGTTGCTGCTGAGTTTGAAAACCCAGTTATGCTTTACTCTGTAGGAAAAGACTCTTCTGTACTGCTTCACCTTGCCCGTAAAGCGTTCGCGCCCGGCAAAATTCCTTTTCCATTATTACACGTAGATACCACGTGGAAGTTTGGTGAAATGATTAAGTTCCGTGACGAACAAGCTAAGAAACACGGTTTTGATTTGCTTGTTCACATCAATGAAGAAGGTGTTGAAGCTGGCGTTGGCCCATTTAGCCACGGTTCAGCAAAACATACTGACATCATGAAAACCCAAGCACTTAAGCAAGCACTGAACAAATATAAGTTCGATGCTGCATTTGGTGGCGCTCGACGCGACGAGGAAAAATCACGTGCCAAAGAACGTGTTTACTCATTCCGCGACAGCAACCACCGCTGGGACCCAAAAAACCAGCGTCCAGAGCTTTGGAATATTTATAACTCTCAGGTTAATAAAGGCGAAAGCATTCGTGTATTCCCAATGTCTAACTGGACTGAGCTAGATATCTGGCAATACATCTACCTAGAAAACATCGATATTCCACAACTTTACCTTTCTAAGCCTCGCCCTGTCGTTGAGCGCGACGGCGTTCTTATTATGGTTGACGACGACCGTATGCCGCTAGAAGAAGGTGAAGTACCAGAGATGCGCTCTGTGCGTTTCCGTACTCTTGGCTGTTACCCACTTACCGGTGCGGTAGAATCAGAAGCAGCTACCCTACCTGAAGTTATCCAAGAAATGCTGCTTACCAAGACGTCTGAACGTCAGGGCCGAGTTATCGACCATGACAGCGCAGGCTCTATGGAGAAGAAGAAAATGGAAGGGTACTTCTAATGGCCACCGACAACGTTGTTTGGCATAAACACGAAGTAAACAAGACCACCCGCTCTGAAAAGCTTGGTCAAACGCCTCGTGTATTCTGGCTAACGGGTTTAAGCGGCTCTGGTAAATCGACATTAGCCAACCTGCTTGAGAAAAAGCTTCACGAGCAGAACAAGCACACCTATCTGCTTGACGGCGACAACGTGCGCCACGGTCTGTGTGGCGATTTAGGTTTCAGCGATAAAGATCGCGTTGAAAACATTCGCCGCATTAGCGAAGTCGCTAAACTTTTTGTCGATGCCGGTACCATTGTGCTTACCGCTTTTATCTCGCCTTTCAAAGCCGACCGCGATTATTGCCGCAGCTTAATGGAAGACGGAGAGTTTGTAGAAGTGTTTATCGATACACCTCTTGAAGTGTGTGAAAAACGCGACCCGAAAGGGCTATACAAGAAAGCGCGTAGCGGTGAAATTAAGGACTTCACAGGTATTGATTCAGCCTATGAAGCACCTGAAGCGCCAGAAGTACACTTAACCTATCAGGATGAACCAGCAGAGCAAACCGCTGAGCGATTGTATGCTTTGCTTCAAGAAAAGGGATTGGTGTAATGACACAGCCTTTAAATAGTCTTGCACAAAAAGTGCTAGCTATCGCCAAAGAAGCTGGCGATAAGATAATGGCCATTTACGAGAAAGACTTCGCCATTTATGAAAAGCAGGATACCAGCCCGCTAACAGAAGCTGACCTTGCCGCACATAACGTAATCGTTAACGCCCTTGAAGCTGAATCTGACCTGCCGATTCTTTCTGAAGAGTCAGCAGATATTTCATGGGAAGAGCGCAAAACGTGGTCGTCATACTGGCTGGTAGACCCGCTAGACGGCACTAAAGAGTTTATTAAGAAAAACGGTGAGTTTACGGTAAATATTGCACTTATCGAAAACGGTAAACCGACCATGGGTGTGGTTTACGCGCCAGCACTAAACAAAAGCTATGTAGGTATTGTTGGTAAAGGTGCGTGGACTGAAGTAAATGGCGAATTTACCGCTATTTCTGCGCGCAAGCACGATGGTGCCGAAGTGTGGAAAGTGGTAGGTAGTCGTTCTCACCAAAGCCCAGAAATACAGAATTTATTGGCACAGCTTAACGGTGAAACCGAGCTTGTGGCGATGGGTAGCTCACTGAAGCTTTGCTTGGTGGCTGAGGGCGAAGCACATCTTTACCCTCGATTAGGCCCAACATCTGAATGGGATACAGGTGCAGCGCACGCAGTCGCACTCGCAGCAGGCGCAAACGTCACCGTACTTGACCCTGAAAACCCATTAGATGACAACGCTGACGCTCTTACGTACAACCAAAAAGAGTCTGTGTTAAACCCCTTTTTCCTTGTGAGCGCATAACATGAACAATGAAAACGAATTATTGAGACAGGACATTCTGTCTTACCTAGAACAACACGAAAAGAAAGACATGCTACGTTTCCTTACCTGCGGTAGCGTAGACGACGGTAAAAGTACCCTAATTGGTCGCTTGCTTCACGATTCTAAAATGATTTATGAAGACCAACTTGCAGCTATCACTAAAGACAGTAAAAAAGTGGGCACTACCGGCGAGAAAGTTGACCTTGCCCTTCTTGTAGACGGTCTTCAGTCTGAGCGTGAGCAAGGGATTACTATCGACGTAGCATACCGCTACTTCTCTACTGACAAGCGTAAGTTTATTATCGCAGATACTCCGGGGCACGAGCAGTACACCCGTAACATGGTAACCGGTGCGTCAACGTGCGACCTTGCTATTATTCTTGTTGATGCTCGCGGCGGCGTTAAGGTACAAACGAAACGTCACTCGTTCCTGGTTTCTCTTCTAGGTATAAAACACGTTATTGTTGCTATCAACAAAATGGACTTGATGGACTATTCAGAAGAAGTGTACAAGCAAATTCAGGAAGACTACCTGAAGTTTGCTGAGCAGCTTGATATTCCTGACATTCAGTTCGTACCTATTTCAGCACTTGAAGGCGACAACGTAGTAGGCAAGAGCGAAAAGACCCCATGGTTTGACGGCACGCCACTTATGGAAATGTTGGAAAACATTGAAATTGGTGAAGACGACAACCTAGAAGATTTTCGCTTCCCTGTACAATACGTTAACCGCCCTAACCTAGATTTCCGGGGCTTTGCGGGTACGGTGGTATCTGGCCAAGTTGCACCAGGTGATGAAGTAACGGCACTTCCTTCTGGTAAGAAATCAAAGGTGAAGCAAGTCGTTACGTTTGAAGGCGACCAAGAGCGCGCTTATGTACCTCAAGCAGTAACGTTAACGCTAGAAGATGAAATTGACATCTCTCGTGGCGATATGATTGTAAAATCAGACAACTTGCCACTGCTTAACACGCAATTTAAAACTCACCTTGTGTGGATGTCTGAAGAGCCGCTAATGCCAAACAAGCAATACTTGTTTAAGTTCGCGACTAAATCAACGCCAGGGGTAGTTGCTCATATCGATAATCAAATTGATGTGAACACGTTGGAAGAAACGGATGCCATGCACTTAAATCTTAACGAGATTGGTGTAGTAGATGTTAAGTTTACTCAACCTGTTGCCTGCGACCCGTATAAGCGCAACCGCCCTACCGGTTCATTCATCGTCATAGATCGCTTGACCAACGGAACCGTTGGTGCAGGTATGATCATTGACGAAATTGCGGGTGACGCACAGCATACATCACCAAACTTCTCTGAGTTCGAGCTTGAATTCAATGCACTAGTACGCAAGCACTTCCCGCATTGGAACTCTGTGGATATCAGTAAACTTTAAGCAGGACTGGAGCAATATGGATGTGACCCAGTTCATCGTACTGGCAGTATTTGCCGGTACGATATGCGCGCTGATCTTTACCAATCAGCGCCCTTCCACTGTGTTTTCTGGTGCAGTGTTAGCTTTACTGGTTACCCAGCAGTTATCTCTTGATGACATCTTGCTAAATTTAACAAACAAGGGTCTTATTACCCTTGTTTTGTTGCTTTTGGTAAGCAGTGCAATTGATAAAACAGCGCTAATAAAACGCCTAGGTAGGAAACTAGTAAGTGCTAACTTTACTCAATCCTATTGGCGCTTGTTTTCACTGACCTTTTTATCGTCTGCGCTTTTGAACAATACTGCTATTGTGGCAAGTCTTATTGGTCCAATTAAGCAAAACCAATATCATCCTGCCTCTCGATTACTGATCCCGCTCTCATACGCAGCTATCTTAGGCGGTACGGTCACCTTAATCGGTACGTCTACCAACCTAATCGTAGACAGCTTTTTGCAAGAGCACGGGCATCCAGGCTTTAACTTTTTTGACTTCACACTTTATGGCACCGTAGCGGGTTTAAGCTGTGGTCTTCTCATGTTTTTGTTACTGCCTTTGCTACCTCATATTGGCAATAAGAGTAATAACTATCACGAGTATATGGTTGAAGCCGAAGTGGAATCTGGTTCAGAGCTCATAGGCAAAACCGTAGAACAAAACCATTTACGTAACTTACCAGAACTCTTTTTGGTAGAAGTGGTGCGCAATGGCAACCTGATATCTCCTGTTGGGCCTGACCTGGTCATTCTGGAAAACGACAAACTGATCTTCTCTGGCAACGTTCAAAAGCTTGATAATCTTAGCCACATAAAGGGGCTAAGCATGTTTGCTGAGACCGATGGGGTATTGCGTGAGAGCTTAACCGAGGTAGTTGTTGCCAATCGCGCTCAAGTTATTGGGCAAACCATTAAAAAACTTGGCTTTAGAGCCCTGTTTGATGCGGCTGTTGTAGCCATTCGCCGCGATGGAGAGCAGCTGTCAGGCAAGTTAGGAGAAATTAAGCTTCAAGCAGGTGACTTCTTACTTTTAGCTACAGGCCCAGACTTTGCGACTCGTCAAAATTTAAATAAAAACTTTTTTATTTTGTCAGAGCAAAAAATCGCCCGCCCACTAACCAACAAGCAAGAGTGGATTACCCTTGGCGGCTTCCTTTCCACGGTGTTATTGGCTGCAACTAATGTCATTTCACTGGCTATTGGTCTGCTGTTTTTAGCCGCTGTGCTAATTGGCGTAAGGGTAACGTCAAACGGCGAAATGAAACGAAATTTACCGTTGAATTTGATTGTTGTGATTGTAGGCGCGCTAAGCCTGGCAACCGCATTAGAAAATTCAGGGGTTATTAATATAACCACCGAGGCACTTATGCCGGTGTTGTCGGGTACTGACTGGTTCATAGCATTGTTAGTCATCTACTTGCTAACACTGGTTTTAACAGAGTTCGTTACCAACAACGCTGCTGCAGCGTTAATGTTCCCGTTTGCCTACGGGTTAGTGCAAATCATTGGCGCACCGCTAATGCCATTTGCATTAGCGGTAGCATTTGCAGCAAGTGCCAGTTTTATTTCACCATTCGGCTATCAAACCAACTTGCTTGTTTATAATGCGGCGAATTATAAGTTTTCGCATTTTATAAAAATTGGACTGCCTATTTCGCTGTTGTATAGCACCATAGTTTTGACACTGCTTAATATTACTTATTTGTAAGGTCTTGCGGCGCGTTTTGAGAGGACATAGAAAATCACCAAAGATAGAGCAGCAATCAGCAGTATTACGTAAAGGGAAGCGAACGCTTCCCTTTTTTTATTTATAACCTTTCAATACATTCATTTTCTCTTACAAATATCAAGATGTTGTGCTGTACAACATCTGTAGCCAACAGTAATCTATAACTCAATTTATTGCCTGCCTGTTGGCAAGCTAACAATGATCATGGCTTTACCCAGAGCCAGAGTAATAAGAAAAACGAAATAGGAGCAAGGGATGCACAATGTAACGAACCCCTTTCAAGCGTGTAACGATATTTTCTTCAAGCCTAATGGCGTATTTAAAGCAGTAGGTGAAAACAACAATTGGAGCTGGATGCCATTTATTTTGATCATGGCAATTTCGCTTGTTTCCCAGTACTTGTATGTAAACTTCGTTGACATTGAATGGTTCGCTCAGATGAATATTGCCGCGCAAGGGGATATGAGTCCGGCAGAAGAAGAGCAAATGAAGGCCTTCTTCACCAGGGATGCTTTGCTTTGGTCATCGGTTATAGGTGCCTTTTTTATTCCTATTATCGTAAACGCCATTTACGCCGTGTACGTGAATTTAATGACCCGTTCTGACGACAGCCATGTGTATGGCTTTACTGACTGGTATGGTTTCGCTTGGTGACTTTCAATGCCTTATGTGCTTACTGGTTTGGTGGGTGTTGCTTTGCTGTTGTTCGCAGGCGACCATCAAGTAGCGCCATCAATTTTATCGCCAGCGTCCCTTGGGTATATTGCGAATATCCCGATGGACTCGCCTTGGTACGCTTTCGGCCAGGCGTTAAGGGTAGAGCTATTCTGGGGCATTTATTTAGCCACCGTAGGCATTACTCAATGGACCGCCTTTTCTCTTAAAAAAGCGGCATTAATTGCAAGTGCACCTTATATTGTTATCTACGGCATCTGGTTGATTGCCCTCGCCTTGTTCTAATTAAGCTTGCGAATGTAACGCGCCCACTATACGAAAAGTGCGCTGTGCTATTAATACAGTAGTTATGAATATAATCTTTGTGATTACAGTGTTTTAGTACAGCGTTTCTATAAACTGGCCGCGCAGCCTTACTTTAAAAAGACGCACCCTTTCATTTCTTTCACTAACCATGAAAAGCATCATTGCCGCTTTTGTCGTCACACGAAGTATCATTATACCAATCCGCATAGATCATTACCCACTCAGCGAGAGTTAAAATGTTCGTAATCGCGGCGTGTTACCGCAGGTATAGTGGTTCTACATCAAGGTGACACAACAAAGAG
>Ga0208704_100007_pt1 | contig 99313 bp, 76 predicted proteins | sample DeeseametaMP0144_FD_184221 | JGI IMG/M metagenome (GOLD analysis project Ga0208704, IMG submission 184221) | Marine microbial communities from the Deep Atlantic Ocean - MP0144 (SPAdes) | ecosystem: Environmental > Aquatic > Marine > Oceanic | place: West of Cape Verde, Atlantic Ocean | collected...
CCTACCAACATAATTCAGGCACCTGGTATCAGGTTACTGACTTGGGAAGCCGTGAAGGAAACTACCTTGAAGCATCAGGTACAGCAATGTTGACCTACGCTATGGCTAAAGGTGCAAGCCTTAAGTTTCTTCCTGAGGAATACAAAGCTCATGCAGAAAAAGGGTTTGCTGGACTTCTTGATCAAATGATTTCGGTTAATCCAGAAACTAACGTTATCAGCCTTGAGCAAGTTTGCGCTGTTGCTGGTCTTGGTGGAAATCCATATAGAGATGGTTCATTCGACTACTACATGAGTGAGCCAATCAGAGCAAACGACGCGAAAGGTGTAGGCCCATTCATTCTGGCTGCACATTATTTGAATAAGTAAAAAGCGCTAAATTGTAAATAAAAGGGGTATATGATGGTCCGACCTAACTCACCGAATGCCAGACGTCACTTCTTAAAGTCTGGTCTCGCCACCACTGTTGCAGCTTCTGGGATGGCTGTAGGTGTTCCTACATTCCTATCCGGATGTGCAAATGTGACCGAAACGGGAAGGACTCAACGCCAGTGGGACGCTGAAGCAAACCTTATTAAAGGGATGATAAAGCGCCCCACCTTTGCAAAGCGCGAAGCTAATGTTACCGACTTTTTAAATGAAAATGGCAGTGATTTTAAGCAAGCGCTACATGCAGCTATCGACCAAGTCGCACGCCAAGGTGGTGGCAAAGTGGTTGTGCCAAAAGGCGACTGGCTATGCACCGGCCCAATTCACTTACAGTCGAATATAAACTTGCATATTGAGGCAGGCGCAACAATTCGATTTTCTACCAATCCTGATGATTACAAACCATATGTTTTTACTCGCTGGGAAGGTATGGAGTTAATGGGTTACTCCCCTCTTATTTATGCTTTTGAGCAAACTAATATCGCAATCACTGGCAAAGGTACGCTTGACGGTAGCGCGGCGAAAGACAACTGGTGGCCATGGAAAGGTAAGTGGAAGGCTTCAACATGGGGTGACGATCCGGTTGAGAACCAAAAATATACCAGAGACACGCTGCAAGAAATGGTAGAAAACGGGACACCCGTTAGTGACCGCGTTTTTGAAAATAATTACCTGCGCCCTCCGTTTATACAACCTTACCGCTGTGAAAATGTACTTATCGAGGGTGTTACCATCCTGCGCTCTCCATTTTGGTTAGTTAACCCTGTGCTTTGCAAGAACGTCACCGTTAACGACGTGTACTGTAAAAGTTTCGGCCCAAATTCGGACGGGTGCGACCCTGAAAGCTGCACGAACGTTCTTATCTCTAACTGTACATTTGATACAGGGGACGATTGCATTGCCATTAAATCTGGACGCAATGCAGACGGCAGAAGGGTCAATGTTCCCTGCGTTAATATCGTCATAGAACATTGCGAGATGAAGGCTGGCCATGGCGGTGTTGTAATCGGCAGTGAAATATCCGGCGGTGTAGAGAATCTCTATGCTCAGCATTGCACCATGAGTAGCCCTGATTTAGACCGCGGCATTAGAATTAAAACCAACAGTATTCGGGGTGGTCACCTAAAAAATCTAAACTATCGCAATATCGATATTGGGACCGTGAAAGACGCTGTTGTCGTGAATTTCTTCTACGAAGAAGGTGATGCCGGTAACTTCCCTCCACTACTGGAAGATATCACTATAGAGAACTTGAACGTTGCGTCAGCTAACCGGGCCTTTGTGCTTCGCGGGTATGACCATACGCCTATTTCTGGGTTGACGTTGAATAACATAACGATAAAACGTGCGCTTAAAGATGCCGTTATCGAAAACGTAGCGCATCTTTCAATAAACAATGTGTTTATTAATAGCCAACCATTTAACAAGCACGGGCTGTAGAAGAATAAATACTATGGAATTTAATAAAGCACGTGTCAGTCTTAGTTTAGCCGTTGTGTTGCTGGCAGGTATACTTTTCAGTGGATTAAGCGCGGCAATGCCAGCAACGACGGATGTAGTGGTAGCTAAATCACATGACAGTGACGATGACAGTGACGTAAGTAAGGACGCTTTACCTCATTTTAACTCTGTGTCCCAAGCTGTTGCTTATATCGCGTCTCACAAGCCACAAAAAGATAAAGTATGGACCGTCTTTATTAACGAAGGCATTTATCGAGAGCGTGTCGTCATAAACGTTGATAATGTTCACTTTGTGGGCCAGTCGCAAGAAACAACGACTATCGTTTTCAATCGATATGCAGGTCAACAAGTCGCAGAGAATTCTCAAGAAAAATGGGGAACTCGTCGCACTGCCACTGTGGAGATTTTAGGTGATAATATCACTCTGGAAAATATCACTATCACCAATGATTTTGATTATCCCGGTAACGAGGTCAAAGCAAAAGACGACCCTACTCGATTATCAGGTACGCAGGCAGTAGCGCTTAAAACCGATGTGAACTCAGATCGCACTTACCTTAAAAATGTCGCACTCTGGGGTTACCAAGATACCCTCTATTTAAAAGGTGACCGCGCTCTGATTGAAGGCGGAACAATAGCAGGACATATTGACTTTATTTTTGGTGAGGGCACCGCGTTTTTTGAAAGCGTTTCAATTGTTTCCCGTACACGTTATTCTGGCGGTGATAGCGAAGGACTAACAGGCTACATTACCGCCCCAAGCACTCATTTACAGCGTCCTTATGGGTTAACGTTCAATAACTGTAGGCTTGAAAGAGAACACGGCGTTCCAGATGAAAGCGTGGCACTGGGAAGGCCTTGGCATCCTACAACCACCTTTTCAGATGGCCGATATGCAACCCCTTACGCTGTAGGTAAAACCACGTTTATCAACACCTATATGGCAGGTCATATCATCCAAAAGCGCTGGACTACTATGGGTGGAACTACGCCATCAGGTACAAAGAGACCATTTAATCCCCACACAGAAGCAAGATTTTCCGAGTACCAATCTCATGGAGAAGGTGCACCTAAAGCAGTCTCCTCACCAGCAATAAACTCTCATTTTCTGAATGATAAAAACGCGGCTTTTTACACTAAAGAGGCGGTATTGCGAGGCTGGGTGCCTAATAACATCCCGAACGATATTAAATAGTGCAACATTAGCGCAAGTAATTTGCTCGGCACATTGCGTAACCACTTGGTATCTATTATCTTTTAGTTATCACTGTGCCACTACTACCCTTATGTCTATACGTGTTCGTTATATCGTTGCGTTATTGCTAACCGCTACACTCGTCACTCTTTCTTTTATTGTTCTGTACGAATTAATCAGTGATCAGAAGAAAGATGCTGAAATAATCAATATCGCGGGTCAGCAACGCATGCTTTCACAGCGTATTGCGTTGCTCACCTCTACACCAAACATTTGCGAAGACAGTGAAGAGCAAAGGTATTTGGCGCAATCGTTAGCACGTTTCAAACAAAATCATCAACAGCTTGTGTCACTCGATAACCTTCCCGCCTCTATCTCTAATACTTACTTTAACGAAGGCCAGCTCGACAACAAAGTAAACCGATACATAAAAAGCGCCGATCAAATTTTAGATGCAGCACAGTGTCAGCCCACTACGCTTTTAGATATTCAAGCGCTGACATCGCTATTACAACAGCTTGATTATGTCGTCGCGCGGTTCGAGCAAGACGCCACTGCTAGAGTAGATGTGGTTCTTTCGATTGAAGTTTACTTATGGCTAGCCACACTCGCTCTATTATGTATCGAGGCAGCATTCATCTTTTCCCCTATGGAGCGCACCGTTAAACGGTCATTTGCCAAACTAACGAGCTTGAAAGAGCAAGCGGAAAGTTCGGCTGATGAGGCTCGTAGAGCAAGCAAAGCAAAATCAGAGTTTCTTTCAAGCATGAGTCACGAACTTCGTACACCAATGAACGGCCTGTTTGGCATGATCGAGTTGGCCATAGACAACCCTGACAAAAGCAACATCTACCTTAAAAAAGCCAAAACTGCTGGTAGGCAACTCCTTGTGTTAATCAACGATATTCTCGATATATCAAAAATTGAAGCAGGCAAAATCAAAATTGAACAGGCGCCAGTCGACCTATTACAAGTCTTGGACGATGTGGTGTCGTTACAGCGGGTTTACTGCCAAAGAAAAGGTCTTGAATTTCATTACTTAAAAGACCCTGACCTACCTCACGTAATTAAAGGCGATATCACTCGTATTTCGCAAATTCTGCACAACTTGTTAAGTAATGCAATTAAGTTTACTGAACAAGGTTCTGTCACGCTAAAGGTCACCTATACCAAACGCCCAAATGGCAATTATTTAAGCTTCGATGTTATTGATACCGGCATTGGTATCGAGTCATCAAAGCTTGATAATATCTTTAAGAAATTTGAGCAAGCCGACCAATCCACCACCCGTGAGTACGGAGGTACAGGGCTAGGGTTAAGTATTGCGAAGCAGTTGGCGAAACTCATGCTCGGCGACATCAATGTAACCTCATTTGTAGGCCAAGGAAGCACCTTCAGTTTTACTATGGCAGCGGAAGAATCTCAGTTGCCTGACATTAACGTTGAACCCAGTGCTAATTTGCGCTGTGCGATAGTTGATGATTTACAAACCAGCCGCGAATATTTTGAGCATGTCGTTACCTCCATGTCGATTGTGCCCCAAAGTTATGATAGTGCAAAAGCCTACCTATCAGACAGCCCACTGGCTTTCGACGTTATTATTCTTGATTTGTCTATGCCAGAGATGAGCGGGGTCGATTTGCTAGAACAGTTGAAGGCGATGAACCCAGATAAATTTCCTAAAATCATTCTTATCTCTGCTGAACTGGAACGACTAGAAGATGAAAATGATGTGTCTGAACTTATCTGGCGCACGCATGCTAAGCCCATTAATCGTCGAGAACTTGAGCATGATTTAGGAAGGTTAATTGAGACAAAACCCGTATCTCATAATGATGTTAAAGAAGGTAATAAGAAGAAACGCATACTGCTAGCTGAAGACAACGAAATCAATGCCGAAATCGTGAAGACTATATTGCAGTCAGAAGGCTATAAGTTCCTGCATGTTAAGAACGGAAAAGATGCCGTAGACGTGGGCAAGCGACATCAATTCGACCTTATTTTGATGGACTGCAATATGCCCGTCATGGGAGGTATTGAGGCATCAACAATATTACGCAAAGCATTGGAGGTTGACACTCCAATTGTTGCGCTCACTGCAAACGCCTTCGCAGAAGACAAAGAAGAGTGCTTGGCTGCCGGCATGACTGACTTTTTAGCCAAGCCTTTAGACAAAGACACACTACTGGTTTGTATCAAGAAATATATCGGTTAGCTGCATGTACTAACACTCAACAAGGAGCTGTTTGGCAGGCCACTTCCACATTTTATACGGTATAGGGTTCTTGCTCTGCAATGTACCCTGGCGCGATGGCTAAATTGTCGGTATTCGCAAGGCTCTGCTGATTCCTAAGCCAAAGTTGATACTCTCCGGTACGTAAGCTTGCATGTTTTGTACAATCAACATTCCAACGTCTAAGCAGGTATCCCGCCATGGCAGCCCGTACTTCCAATGTAAGCACGCCTTCTTCCATGGCGTAATCAAGCTCTATTGCGGTGGCATATTTAATATTCTTAGGATGCGGCACAATTTCAAGTGAGATAAGTCGCCCCCACTCTTCATCACAATCTATGCATTCATGGGTTTCAGGTTCTGCTTTAACCGTTACCTTACTAATTCGAGTTAGCACAAAATCTCTAAAACTTTGTGATTTTCTGTCGAATGCGCGAACATGCCAGCGTTGACCATTATCAACAATACTGTGAGGCACTAACTCTCTTGCACCACTGCCGCTTGAAAGCGACGTATAGATTACGCTCATCGCCTTTTTGTTCACGATGGCTTGTACCACTTTCGCCACCACAAAGATATCAGGAACATTAAGTGAAGATGCACTTTCAACAGGGAAATGTATGTCACCGATCGCATCGAATCCATCTGATATGTCGTTGGCAAGTTTCACAAGGGTTCGCTTTGCATCGTGTTCAAAAACTGGAATAAAGTTTTCTGTTTGAAAGTAACGTTTTTCCCTTGGATCGTAGACTAAGTTATCAGGGGCGAGCTCTTTGTATAGCGTAAAGTCACGAGAACCAGCCGATAGCCCCACTTCAAAACGATTTATTAAGTCTTGGCGATGAATAGCCCCTTTAAACAAAAGGCAGAAATCGATATACGCCAGTCGTTGGCGTTGAGAAAAAGAAATGGTTTCTAACATGGTGCACACTTATTGTATTTTTATTCAGTGTGGTTTATTTAAAGCCGTATGTAAATAGCAATAGAAATAAAAAAGCCCAGCACGTGGCTGGGCTTAAACTTTTAGCCATTAAGGTTTATGACTTCACACGTTTGCGAGCGAAAAACATACCACCTAAAGCCAGAAGCGAAAGCGCGAAGGTACCTGGTGCAGGTACTTCTGCAATACTGAAACTTGCGCTACTCACTTGTATAGGCGTCAGCTGCCCCCCTTGAGAGCCTTGAAAAATGTAAGAACCTGACAACCCATCAATTGTAATGTCACCAACAGACTGTGCGATAAATTGCACGGTGTATAAACCAATCACTGGTGTCTGCAGTTGATAGAACAAATCAATTTGTTCCAAGTAAGCTAGTGAACCTATCTCTAAAATTCCCCCCGGTAGAAAAGGAGGTAGAAACATCTCTAACACTGGGTTCCCCAAGCTGCTAACTGAGCCAAAAGGATTTAACGTAGAAGCGCCAATAAAACTCAAGAGCGAATCGTTAAAACCAATTGTCGTGTTATATACATCAAACGGTTGAGGAAACGGTACGATACCTAAAAAAGCATCTTCATTAGAAAAGCTTACCGTCGCCGTGATAGTTTCTCCTACTTGATAAATTGATTTATCCGTAGAGATTTCAATTATTGCGGCATTTGCATTAAAAGTAGCAATTGCCAATACCATTAAAATAATTTTTTTCATTTTCTTTCCAACTACTGAACTGCACATGCGGTACGTGTACACATAGACATTAACGCGTATAAATCGTAGATATTTAATCTGCCGTCATTGTTAAAGTCGTGCTCTTCAACCGTCGCTTGACGTTGCAGAAGCAAGGTGTAGAACGCCACAATATCGGTGTTGTCTATGTCACTATCGCCATCAAAATCACCAATTACTGGCTCCGGCTCACTCGTTTCAGGGAAATCCAGCACAACAATTACTGGATCGTGATCTGACGAACGATAAGCATCAGCTCCGTAATAGCTAGAAAGCTGTGTTTCTGACTTATATTCAACGTTGTAGTCGAAGACACGAGGCTCATCAGCATTGATATGCCAAACCGTTGCGTCTGCCACATACTCAGTCAAAGTTGAGCTTGATAGCGCGTGGTCTAAGTAACCCATTTCGCCGCCGAAGCTATAAGAATAAGCACTTTCGCCGTGGAAGAGGTTCACCAAGTTGCTGTAACCGGCGTCTTCGAGAGCAAGAATTGGATCTTCTTTCGCATAAGCATTTAGGTCACCCATTACGATAACTCGGTCAGACAAACCTTCACTGTTTTGCACAAGCGCTGTCAGCCCTAACGCAGCTTGGGTACGTAGCTCGTTCCAGCAGCCTTGTCCATCACCTAAATCAGCATCATTACCTGTTGCACTGCCACAGCTTCCTTTTGATTTGAAATGACTTACCGCGAGCGTAAACGCTTCGCTGTTACTATTTACGCTAAAGGTTTGTAACAGCGGCTGGCGGTTACCGTAGTCAAAAGGAGCTTCAGAGGAAGTAACCGCTGCGCCTTGTGGTGTGACCGTTGCAGGCTTATAAATAATACCTACCGCAATTTCATCACCACCAAGTAATGATTCAAGTGCTACATAGCTATACACGTCACTACCAAGTTCAGCATTTACGCTATTTACAAGAGAAGCAATGGCAGAATCACTCCCGTATCCATCGTTTTCGATTTCTACTAAGCCAAGTACATCTGCGTCCATCGCAACGATGGCTGCTACTGTCTTCGCTTGCTGGCGGGCAAATTCATCTTCTGAGTCTGCACCACGAGAGGTAGGGAAGTTCGGACCATTAAAGTAGTTAAGCACGTTAAAGCTAGCCACTTTGACATCGCCTTGTACGTCTAACTGGGGCACATCTGTTCTTGGGTTTGTGCGTACAGTTTGAAGAGCGCCAACTGGAATTAAGTTATAAGCACCAAATGCGTAGTGCATTACACCTTCCAGGCCTTCTACACTGTCGCCTAAACGCAGAGGATTCGCATGAGATAAACCTCCAACTGGGAAAGGAATATCGTCAGCATTTTGTGCGCTTGAGCCATCATCAACCAAAAATGTGTTGCGTGCATTCGCTTCAGCCAAGGCAATAGCTTCACTTGAACCCGCGGCATATTGGTTTGTAGGGATCATCAGGCGGCCTGATGACACGTTGAATTGCCCATATCGACCAAGATTGTAAACGTCTGTCACGTTCAAAGTTTGCTGGAATTGAACCTGCATACCTTCAAGTGACTCTAGGTTAACACTCTCGTCAAATGGCATTTCAATGCTTGTCGTTAGTATATCAGCACCTGCACCTAGCGTTTCAGCATTGGCGCTTAGTACAATTTCTGTAATGCCATTGTATTCTGCCACTGCACCGTTAACACGCACAGCGTCACCAACAGATGGGTATTCAGTGAAGGTTGTCGAATAGGCAAATACACCTTCAGACGTCGCAGCATTGCCATCAGAGTCGGCGGCTTCTTCTTGAATAAAGAATCCGTTCATTTCCGGCACAACTTTAGTCACTACTGCCTCAACAACAACGTCATTGCCTGTAAGTGGCGAGGTATCGCCTTCGCCTTGGATAGCGCTAATTAAGACTACTTCACCAACTGGGTCAGTTGGGTCTGTAGGATCAGTTGGGTCGGTCGGGTCAGTTGGATCCGTAGGCTCGCTAACAGATCCATTGTGCGAACCAAAATTGTTAAGCGTATCTTTTGGTAGGCTATCCCATTCTTCAAGGGTAAACGCTGGGTTGCGGTTAGGGTTGCCTGCCGTTACTGAACTCTTGCGTACCAAAGTAACGTCTTTACCCCAGTTAGTTTTAACGCCGTACGTACCTAGAGCATCAACAACCTGACCGTTAGCGACGAGCTCAATGTAGTCATCGCCATTGAAATTAATCACGAAGCTGCTAATCGTTGAGCCGGCAGTTAACAGTGCATCTGCACTTCCGTGAGCGAATGTTGCTACGCCACCTGCTGGGATTGTGCCTTCAAGTGCTAACACTTTACGGTCAGCATCTGCGGTCTCACCATTGGAGAGTAAAACTAACTCATAACCCGCTAGACTTACCGGTTGTGTCGAGCTATTGAAAAGCTCTATACCTTTATTGAAACCGCCACCTTCGATGTATTCTGAAATGTAAATACTGCTGGTAGAAGGTGTTGTGTCACCGCCGGTATCACCACCTGTGTCGCCGCCGGTATCACCACCCGTGTCACCGCCAGTATCACCACCTGTACCATCACAACTCTCGTTGAAGATAAGTGAAGCAAGTTCAGGTTTGTCAATAAACGGATTTCGGTTTCCTTGGAATTCATAAACGCGCTCGTTACGACGACGTTCGAAGTCATCCACTGGATCACTTTCATGCCACTGAAGCAATACGCAAAGCTTACCAAACGCGGCTTCGCTAGTAGAGGTAAGGCGATTTACTAACACTAAGTCGTCTTCGGTATCACCAGCTGTATTGCCATCGTAACGCACGTCCATGTATAGCATTGAGCGTGCTACATCACCTTTTACTGCGTCACGAGGCTCAAAAGAGTCATCATCAACTCGGTTTAACGGAGCTTCAGAAAGCACGCTATCACTAAAATCAAAATCTAAGTTGCCGCGCGAGCTATTTACAGAAATATCGGTAGGACGCAGGTGCAGAATATCGCTGTATGCCGTTAGGCTTGAGCTAGGAAAACCATGGCTCTTAGCCCAAACATGTTCGCGATTCCAATTGTCTGGGTTGGTGCTTTGACTACCGCTACCGTTGGTAAACTTGCCTTGTGATATGCCTTTGTAGAACAAGATAACGTTATCGGTGTTAGCAGGATCTTCATCAGTGTAAGTGAGTGCTGTCCACACTTCAGAGTAAGAAAGCGTACGATGACCATTTTCAATGATGTTATGCGCCGTGTCTTTTAACGTTTGCGCACTTTCACCGTTTGCAATAGCTATGTCGAGAGCTGCGTAATAGTCAGATGCAACAAAGTCGCTGGCTAGGTTAACTGCTTCCAAATCAGGGCAGTTAAAACAAGTACCACTTAAGAAAAGAAGTTCATTTGAAGGTTCACCGCCGTTGTCAGGGTCACCGCCAGTATCCCCGCCATCGGTAGTTCCATTTCCACTTACTGAAATACTGTCTAAATTGAGATATTCGGTACCCGAGTTGTTAGCCATGGCTACTTTCAGTTCTAAAGTGCTTCCGCTACCTATCGTTTCGGTCAGTGTTGCAGAACCAAAGTCTTCCTGTACCGTATTCGTTGCCCCTTCTGAAAGCGTAATAAGCTCGAATGCGCCACCATCTAATGAGTAAAATACATCGATGTAGTCTGTCGACTCAAAATTTCCACTTTGAGAAAGCACGGCATTTATGGTGATATCACCGGCACCAGATATATCGATAGACTCGCTCAACCAGACTACTTCACCGTCAGTATCACGTGCTTGCATTGCGCCGCTTTCAACACGGAACCAGTCTGAAGTGGCACTTAGCTCACTCGCTGACACGTCTACTGACCAACGATCAACACCTTCAAGATCAACAATTGCTCCCGCTGGGTCTGAGCCAGTTGCGCCCTTGCCTTGCAGTTCATTTGCTTCGAAGTCCTCTTGCCATACTGTATCTGCAGAGGCATTAATAGAAACAACGCCTAACGACAATGCGCCCGCCAACAACGCGTTGACTACTTTAGCTGATTTCCTCAGCTTATACTTTTGTGTGTTACCCTCATGAATCATTTTGCTTTCCGCTTTTTTGTATAAGGAAGGTATAAATTCTTATACATACGTATATACAGCAAGCACTTAATAAAAATAATAATATAAACGTCACAAACGTTAAAAATCAGAAACTTAGACGTTTAAAATAAACTTACTTATTGATTAACTCTGCTGAACTTTGGTACAGGGAAAGTTGATTTGTCACAATGCGTAAATGTTTCAGCTTTGAAATATTTTAGTGACTCGCCGTGGTGCATGTTACAGTTTTATGCACAAAAAAAGAGCGCCTAGTGGACGCTCTTTCAATCATAACTTTAGGACAAAAAGCTCTGGGTAAACGCCTTTTCGTTGTTGCCTATAACTGCTCGTTTAAGAAGGCGTTAAAGTCTGCCTGAAATGCAGATTTCAGCCGCATACACTGTTGAGACTCGTCCTGCATAATTTCGACACCGCGTGCCATTCCTTGATAAGTCTCGCTAATTGGCGCGTAGAACGCATTGGCCATTTCTAAGTTTTCAGCCGAACAGGTTGTTGAAACAAATTCCGGCATTCTGCTTACATGGTAATCAGGCATTTTTGCTAGTAGCGCGTCTTTATTCTTACTAAGCCACTCATACAATAGCGTATGATCGTCTAAGTTACGTGCTACTCTCACCACCATATACATGGTATTTGCAGGCGTAATATCATCGGTAAGCGCTAAATCTAACATTTTAAAGACGGTTGCTTTGTCTTCAAAGTACATCGAATACACCAGCGTGCTTTTCACGTTTGGCAACTGTGCTTTTTTAAATGCCTCTACAATTGTATTAAACCATGTGCCCTGCTCGCCTTGTTCACTATTTCGCGTAGCAATTTCAATTGCTGTACCGGCAATACCGGAAGGAACACTGCTAGTATCTGCAAGGTACTGTTTCGCTATTTTAACGCTTTGTTCAACAAGTTGATCATTGTTCGAATGAGTACCCAGTAAGCTGTATATCTGGTTACGCAGGCGAATGACATCTGCGTTATCCTGCTCACTTTGAGACAAGGTTAGCTTGTTTAACAAAGGCATATAATTTTGATTTAGAAGCTTTGCATAGGCGGCTTTATTGTCTTCATTTACTAAATAACTAAACTCAGCTAACACGCCAACAGCCGCACGAATGACCGCAGGGTCATCATCTTTTGCCAAACTATTAAGCACCTTCATCACGCTGTCTACACCTACTTGATCTGCGTTTAACAGCGCCTGGTAGTTGTATAGCACATTTTTCTTTTCACGCTTATTTAGCGCGTCAATGTTATTTAGCAGTGCGTTTAGCTGAGCTGGTTCAATTGACCAACGGAAGTAACCTGTTGCATTGTCATTAGGGTATACCCAGTCTGCTTCAGCAAGCTGAGGTAAAACTGTGGTTTCTTTATCAATAAAAACCACTTCGTTTAGTATTTTTCCGTTTGATTGATAAGTCAGCTTTAATGGAACTGCCCATGTCTTATCCTCCACGGTCGCGCCAGCAAGGTGAAAACGGGACTGGGTTAATTTGCCATCTTTTGAAATATGAATAAGTGGGTAGCCCGGCTGTTCCAAGTAAGCTTTCATCATGGCGCTTAAGTTGAAATCAGACACTTCATCTAGGGCGCGCCACAAATCATCTGCTACGGTATTACCCCAAGCATGGGTATTCATGTAGTTTTGAACACCTTCACGAAACTTTTCTGTACCAATTAGCGATTCAATCATTTGTAAAATTGACTCACCTTTTGAGTAGTTCAAGCCCAACCCATCCATCACATCTGGCTGACTTTTCACTACCTTTTTAACAGGTTTCACCGTGGGACTAGCATCTGCACCAAATGCTCCCTCTTGTACTATGCGATCGGCGTAGTTCAACTCTGGATACAAGGTTTTCATGGTATGGCTTGCAGCCCAAGACGCAAACGCTTCGTTCAGCCATAGGTCATCCCACCACGCCATTGTTACCAAGTTGCCAAACCATTGGTGAGCAAGTTCATGCGCAATAACATTTAGCGGTCGTGAACGCTCTGTGACGCTTGGGTTATCTTCTAGCAGTAACAAACTATCGCGATAGGTAATTAAACCTACGTTTTCCATTGCACCGTGGGTAAAGTTGGGTACGGCAACAAAATCCATTTTTTTATAGGGGTACTTGATACCGAAAAAATCTTCTAGCGAGGCTAGGATTTCTGGGATGTGTTTGATAACAAATTTGGTTTTATCGGCATACCCTTTTGGAACGTATATTTTTCCTGGCACCGACAGCCCAGAAATTTCAGCACTATCAAAGGGCCCTACGGTATAGGCAATAAGATAAGTCGGCATGGGCTTAGTTTTTTCAAACACTACGGTTTTAATCCCGTTTTCCACTGTCACCTTTTCAACAGGTGTATTACCCACAATTTCCTGATGTTCGGGAGAACTGATGGTCATTTGATAAGGAATTTTGAAGTTTGGCTCATCAAAACTTGGAAACGCTTTTCGCGCATGCATATCTTCAAACTGGGTAAATATATAGTTGGTCTCTTCAAAACGTGACAGATACATGCCATCTGAAGACGTGTTCACTTTCCCTTCAAACGTAATCTCTAACGTATACTTCCCAGGCGCAATCTCATCTTGCGATTCGCCCCAATTGATGTCGTATTCTCCAATCGTAACATTTAGAGGAAAGCTGCTGCTTCCAGACACTAAACGTGCAGAAGTCACGGTCAAATCTTGCTGATAAAAGCCCACTTTCTTAGTTGGGGTTTTAACCGTTATATCAATATTCGTTTTTCCAGAATATGTAGGGTTGTCAGGGTCGATATTTAAGTGAATGTGTTGAAATGTGGGAGCGATTGTTGACGGTAAGCGGTATTCAACATCAGCAAGTGTCTTTTTCGCGGGTGATACGACTGCAGATGCAGTTTGCGCTTCTTGCGCCACTACTGCCGTTGTCGATAGCGATGTGAATGCAAAAACACTCGCTACCACACCAGCTAGTGTAGATAGTTGTTTCATTATGGTTTATCCATGTTGTGGGAAAATCCCTATATTCATCCATGGGTAAGAATAAATATCAAAAAGAGCCTTAGCAATCTAAAGCCCTTTTGGCATTGGTTCAAATTGTTACTATTCATGTCAACCGCAAGAATTGTGCATTTCAGCGTACATTGACTCTGGCGATATATCTTGTTTCTGCTTCGCTGCCTGCTGACAGCCAAATCGATTGAATAAGCCAGTAACTCTAGAAATGGTATCGTCGCAACTGCATTTGCATTTGCTTAACTTGCTGAACTAAGGCTTCACAGTTATCTACCACTTCTTTTGCATAGGTAGTATTGGCATTGCCCACCTGTTGAATACTGCTTACCCCTTTATTCACATCGTTAGCAACCTCTGTTTGTCCTTCAGCCATTGTGGCAGCGTCTCGGTTTAACGTTGTGATGCGTGCAACAGCGTCAAGCGCCTGCTTTAACGAATCGCCAGCATGTTTTGTGGTGTCCACGGTTTTATAGGCGGTTTCTTTATTTTGCTGCATTTTTTCAGAAGCCACGCGGCTACCTTGCTGAAGGCGTTCAATCATATTGCGAATTTCTTCCGTGGAAGACTGCGTTCTGCTTGCTAGCGAGCGGACTTCGTCAGCGACAACGGCAAAGCCACGTCCCTGCTCACCAGCGCGAGCCGCTTCAATAGCTGCATTGAGCGCAAGTAGATTCGTTTGCTCTGCGATATTCCTGATAACTTCCATTACACCGCTAATTTCTTCACTTGCCTGAGCCAACTCAGTGATAACCTGTACTGACGCGTCCACATCGCTTGCCTGAGACTGGATGTCTTTAATGGTTTGCGCCAAAACGCTTACGCTGTTTCGCGTATCTTGATCGGCAGCGTGTGCCGCTTCACTTGAACTGCGAATGGTTGACGACACAGTTTGTGCATTCTGCTGCATTAACGAAATGGCGTTATTAATTGACTCCGTTTCTCGGCTAAGTTGTGAAACGGTATCTTTGGATTGCAACGCTGTTGCATTTAACCTTTCTGACTTTGCTAGCATGTGGTCGGTGGCTTCGTCCACACTCTGCAACGTGTCTTGTAACTGGCTAAGAAGCCCATTAAACGCTCTTGCCATGGTGCCAAACTCGTCGCTTCTTGATGCCTGAAAACGGAACGTTAAATCTCCCTCACCAGAAGACAAGTTGTTTACTACCCCAATGAATTCTTCAAGTGGCTTGCCAACAATATACTTAACGAGCAACCAAATGGTGATCAAAATTCCCACGCTCGCCAATACGATTTTAAGTACAACAACCAACACAGAGCTTCGAACCATAGCCGATTTTTCTGACGTCGACGCCACTAATATAATATCGTACCCCCAAGGCGAAAACGGTACCACTTCTACAACCCAGTCATCATTAGGTTGAAGGGCGTCGGCCACCTGCCGATCATTCACATGTGCGGAATGCATGCGAATGTTACCTTTTGCATCACGAAGGGCAACAAAGCCTTCTTTTAGCACGTGACTTTGCTTAATGGCTTGCTCTAAGACGTTAAGGTCGGCTGAGTATCCCACATACCAGATGCCCACAACGTCACCACTGCTGTTAAACATTGGCTCGTAACCTGTTAAATAAGGGCTACCCAAAATATCAACCGCACCGTAATACGCTTCCTGCTGATTAATCTTTTTGATCGCCTTGCCATCAGGGGCCAACTTAGTGCCAATCGCCCTCTCGCCATTTTTAATGACATTGGTACTCACGCGAATATAGTCGTCTCCTGTTTTACTAAAAAGCGTGGCGGTGCCTCCCATTACGCTTGTCAGGTTATCGACCAAATCGAATGTGTTGGCTTGCTCCGCATTGCCCAACCTTAGCTGCCGAGCCTGCGTATTTTTAACGATAACAATATCGGTTTGATTGGGTTCACCGATTGCCTCACCTCGTTGTTTAAGCAACGCCATACTGCTTTTGACGCGTTCAAGCATGATAGAGTCAGTCACAGTAAGAATATTCACTAAACGATCGGCGGTGTTCTTCTTTTGCTCTTGAACAAGGGTTGAAACATTTGAGGAAGTGGTGATAACCGTTGCCACGGCAACAATTAAAGCGAACAAAGCGATAACAGCAGAAATAGAAAATAGAAACTTTCTTTGAATGGACATTTATCATCTCGATGTGTAGACGTTTAATACAAAGCCATTCCGTTGCGCTTTCTAACCTCAGCCTTAAATTTTTTACCAAACAGCACAACGGCTTGAGGCTGTAATCCCTTTATATTAATTTAGGCAAAAATTACGTAAGAGCAAATTATCCAAACGTTTATATTTTAAAAAAGTTGTCCAATTAACAACCGATTATCAGTCTGTGCTACTTCATGGTCACCTTTGTGCCAACAATTTTCAGGGCCGGTGCACCTCGAATTAAGGCATTCCTTGCAAACTGTCCGTCACAAGAAGGACATATTCCTTCTTCATGAGTAAAGTCCTCAACTATTCTCTCTTTAAAGCATTTAACCAACGCGCCTTTGCCGCCTTTTCGATATTTAAATAGCTGGAATTTGCACTTAGAGCAATAAATTTGCACGGTTCTGACCGGCCCTTTTGCGTTAGGTTTTGCCATAATTTCTCTTTGTATGTTTTAGGATCCTTCAAATTTCACCTTTTGTCGAAATGCGACAAATTGTAAATCTCGGTTATACTTTCGTGAGGGCGCGTTGCCCTTGGGTACAAACCACTAGCATGCTTGCCTCGATGTTAGCGAGTTAAGAACGAAGGTAATATCAATGAAGATAGTTGCAGCCCTGTGCTTTTTAATGTCTGCGCCGATTTATGCCGGTACAGCCGTGATAATAAATGCCAATAACAATTCTGGGATCGATATCGATACCGTCAAGAAAATATATTTGGGGAAAGTAAAAGCATTTCCCGATGGAAGTCGCGCAATTCCCCTTACCTTCGAACAAGGTAATAATATCAGAGACGCTTTTAATAATAATGTGCTTGGAAAATCTGAATCACAATACTCTGCATTCTGGTCGAAGCTTGTGTTTACTGGCAGAGGCACACCACCTGAAATGATAGCAACTGAGGATGAGATGTTAAATCTTGTCGCGACCAACCCCAATACCATAGGCTTTGTGGATGAAGGTAAAGTTGATGGCACGGTAAAAGTTGTCGGTACATTTTAGGGCCTGCTGTTGTTTTATATTCAGCAAAGACCAACAAGCCCTGTTTATTTAAACTAGGAACAAATGGCGACGCCTTGTCCAAATGCGTCGCCCTTTTTAGGCGTCTAGCTTCAATCAGGAAGTGTCGAAAGATAGTTAATGTTTGCAAAAGCCATTATGACATCTTTGGCGAAGTCGACCCTAGGATGACGAAGCGCTCCCTTTTTCCACACTAAATAAACATCGTTTTCTGGGCCTGGCTTGCCCAGCGCGACCAATTCGCCTTTTGCAATACCTTCTTTACATAAGTAGTCAGGCAAAACTGAATAACCAATTCCCGCTTTGATAATACTACTTATTGCTCTTATATCGGGGCAAACAGCCGCGACAGGCGACTCACACGCGGCATTAAATACCTCCGAAAAGTATCGCCGAACAAGCGGTAACTGTTCATCATACGTCACTACTTTATGTTGGTTTAGTAGCGCTGCCGATATTTCTCTTTCTCCCAGCAACTTTCCCTGCACACGGTTCATCACTAAGATTAAGCGCTCTTTATCTAACTTCTGATATTCATACATCGCATCAGTGGGCTCAGAGGCCGTAATGGCAAGTTCCGCTACATCGTTCTCCAACAAATGATAAATATTACTTTTGTTGCCGGTATGGATCACTAAATTCACTTTATCGGCCTGAAGCAAGTTAGCGAGTGCCGGACCTGCCACCAGACTGAGATACTCCGCAGGGCCTGCTAGGTGTAACGTGCCGTGATCGGTGGAAGCACGACTGCGAATAGAAGCCACTTTCTGCTCTAACGTATCAATGTGACTGGCGACCTGCAGCGCCAAGTCATCAGCGATAGCCGTTGGCTCAACGCCTCTCGCTTTTCTTATGAACAACTCTTTACCGACAATATTCTCCATGGCTTGTATGTGAGAAGTGACCGCTGGCTGAGACATATGAAGGCGAGCTGCAGCACGTGTAATGTTGCCGCTTCGATAAACTTCTACAAAGGTTTTTAACTGTGTTAAGTAAGACATAATCCCTACCCATCAGATTTTTGATGACTCGTCACAATTTATCTGACTTCTCGATGTAAGCCAACCTCTCTAAGATACACGCACTTTCTAATGCGACAGGAGCTGCAAATGAAATCAGCATCATCAATTTTATCGCTCGCCATTATTGCGGGTTTATCACAGTCGACCTATGCGGCAGACGTTAAAGCTGCGAATGCCAGTAAAGGCGAAATACTTGTACTACTTTCAAGTGAAAATGTAATGCAACTTGCAGATGGAAAAACAGAGCCTACAGGCTATTACCTTAACGAGTTTGGTGTGCCGGCAAAAGCATTGGTAGACGCAGGCTACAAACTGGTATTGGCCACGCCAAAAGGCAATGCGCCATCTGTAGATAAAAAGTCAGTAATACCGCAATACTTTGATGGCGGCGAATCGCAAATGCGAGACATTCAAACGTTTGTAGAGTCAATAGAAGGCATTGATGACACGCTGTCATTGAGCGAAGTGATTGGACAAGGGCTGGAAGAGTTTGAAGGCGTATTCATTCCAGGCGGTCATGCACCGCTTATCGACCTGGCAAACAATCCTCAAGTGGGTGAAATTTTGTCTCACTTTCACAATGAAGGAAAACCTACTGCCGCTATCTGCCATGGCCCAATCGCCTTACTTTCTGGGCAATCTAACCCGCAGGCATTTGAACTGGCATTGAAATCCGGTGAGCAAGCCTCATCTGAGAGTTGGATTTATGATGGCTACAAAATGACAATCTTCTCCACACCGGAAGAGGCCTATTTTGAAAGCACGTTAAACGACGCAACGTTATTGTACTACCCAGCAGACGCCATGGCGCAAGCGGGTGGCAAGATGGAATTCAAAGAAATGTGGGCGCCCAATGTAGTAGTAGACCGTGAGCTTATTACAGGCCAAAACCCGTTTTCTGATGAACTGTTAGCTGAAAAGCTTTTACAACAGTTAAATTCACAATCTAATTAAGGACAGGCAACACTATGCTTAATTTTACGTTTAAGAATCAAACCGAAATTTTGTTCGGCAAAGGGCAACTAAGTGAAGTGTCTTCACGTTTGCCGAAACAAGCAAAAGTCCTCTTCCTCTACGGTGGCGGCTCAATTAAGAAAAATGGTATTTACGATAAAGTAACGACTGCACTAGCAGGTGCTGAAGTTATTGAATTTCAGGGTGTTGAACCAAACCCAGAATTTGAAACACTGATGAAAGCTGTGAATGTCGCCCGTGAAAATGACGTGAACTTCATTCTTGCGGTTGGCGGTGGAAGTGTTATTGATGGCGCGAAATTTGTAGCTGCTGCCGTTAACTTTGCAGGCGATCCGTGGGACATACTTGTTAAAGGTGCAGTATTTGAAAATCCATTACCTATTGGCGCAGTACTTACTTTACCTGCGACAGGGTCTGAGAGTAACGGTAACTCGGTAGTAAACAGAAAAGAAACGTCGCAAAAACGCGCGTTTTCTTCTGAAACAGTTCAGCCTGTTTTTGCCGTACTCGATCCTGAGTTCACCTATTCACTTCCACCACGTCAAGTATCAAACGGCGTGGTTGATGCTTTTGTTCACGTGATTGAGCAATACCTTACCTACCCTGTAAACGCACCGCTTCAAGACCGCTTTGCAGAAGGAATCTTACAAACCTTAGTTCAAGAAGGTCCTAAAGCGTTAGCGACGCCTGAAGATTACGATGTGCGTGCAAACGTAATGTGGTCAGCAACAATGGCGCTTAACGGATTAATCGGTAAAGGTGTACCGCAAGACTGGGGCACACATATGATAGGTCACGAACTTACTGCGTTACACGGTTTAGATCACGCCGTGACCTTAGCAATTGTTCTACCGTCGTTAATGTTCGTGCAGCGTGACAAAAAGCAGGAAAAAATTCTGCAGCTAGGTGAGCGCGTGTTTGGCATTCAGGAAAATGACAAAGAAAAGGCCATCGACTTAACCATAAAAGCGGTTCAGGACTTTTTTGAAACTATGCAGGTTAAAACCCGCCTGTCAGACCACAACATTGAAAAGTCTGCCATTGATGGGCTAATCGAGAACCTTGAACGCAACGGCTTAACAGCGCTTGGCGAGCATGGTGACATCGATCTTGCTAAAGCCCGTGAAATTCTAACTCTCGCGGCATAACCCCTAGATTCTAAAGCACTCAGCCTTCGCTGAGTGCTTTTGTGTTTATTTAAAAAGAGAGAAATATGACTGCATTATTTGAACAATTTTCGTTAAAAGACGTGACGCTTCGCAATCGTATTGCTGTGCCTCCTATGTGCCAATACTCTGCAGAAGATGGGTTTACAAACCAGTGGCATGAAGCAAACTACCAGTCATTTGCCCGAGGCGGTGCTGGATTGGTTATCGTTGAGGCAACCGCCGTCTCGCCAGAAGGACGCATCACGCCAAATTGCTTAGGTATTTGGAAAGATGAACACGTTAGTGGCTTAAAAAATGTTGCTGATCGGATAAAAAGCCAAGGCGCTGTTGCTGGAATTCAAATTGCACATGCCGGGCGCAAAGCGAGTGCTAACCGCCCTTGGGAAGGCGATGACCACATTCAGCCAAGTGAAGAAAAAGGGTGGCAGCCTATTGGACCCTCGGCAGAAGCCTTTGGTGCACACTTACCTGTTACGCCTACAGAAATGACCAAAGCCGATATTGAGCGCGTTAAGAGTGACTTTGTGAAAGGTGCCCAGCGCGCGCTTGAAGCTGGATTCGAGTGGCTTGAACTGCATTTTGCCCACGGTTATTTGGCTCAAAGCTTTTTCTCGAAGCACGCCAATAAGCGTACCGACGAATACGGCGGTGATGCGCAAGGCCGTGGCCGATTCTTACTTGAAACACTGAGCGCAGTGCGTGCGGTTTGGCCTGAAAACCTACCGCTTACCGTACGCTTTGGCGTTATCGAATACGATGGTGATGACGAACAGACGTTGAGCGAGTCTATCGAACTTGTAAAACAGTTCAAAGAAATTGGTACTGATTTCGTTAGCGTTAGCGTTGGCTTTAACACACCTGATGCGAATATTCCTTGGGGCCCGGCTTTCCTTGCTCCAATTGCTAAAAAGGTACGTGATGAAGCCGGAATCCCGGTTGCTACAGCGTGGGGAGTAGACACACCAGAGCTCGCCAATGATACCATTGAAAACCAACAACTTGACGTTGTTATGGTAGGTAGAATGCATCTTACTAACCCACACTGGTCTTATTTTGCAGCGAAAAAGCTAGGCGTTGAAAAACCATCTTGGGTAATGCCTGCACCATATGCACACTGGTTGGAGCGTTACGCACCATCAGACGAAAGGTAGTTATTGACTTTACAGGCAGCAGTGCTTTCGAGCACTGCTGTGTTTTTCCTCGTCTTTTGCCAATAACGTATAACGTTGCGTCTCTGCACTTGCTTTTTTCCAAGTTAGGTTTAAGGTTGCTATAAACCTCCTTCAAGATTTGGAAGAATGCAGGTTAAAGATTTTTTTTCCTCATCAGCAAAGCTTGCTGATCTAACGTCACTCCGAAGGCGCCGTGTCATTCAAATAAGCGCGGTAACAGGCTTCGGGCTTTTCGCTTCGTCTCTGGTCGCGAGAGGCATAACTTTTGATATCTTTTTACTGGGCTTGTTCTCATTAATCGTCACTGGCTCGCTCGCATACAAGTATTACGTTACCACCAGCAGTTACCTACTTTTAGGCGCTATGTCGTCAATGCTGTTTGCCCTATCCGCAACAGGTGCAGGCGTATTTGATATCGCCATGATTGGCTACCCTGGCGTCATCATATTTGCGGCTTTATTAGGTGGAATTGCCCTATTTAGCACCGTTTTATCTTTAGTGCTTCTACAGTGCATTACGCTTACGTGGTTGATAATGCACGATGTGGTAACACCAAACCCGCCTATTTTGAGCTGGTCTCACGTGCTCTTCATCATGGTTATTTACGTTATTACGGGCTTCAGCGTTTTTATTTTGATACAGGATATTCGTCGGCTTATGCAGTCACTGCAGCAAGAGGTGTCTAAAGTTGAGCAAAATAGAGCACATATCCAGCACTTAGCACATCACGATCCGCTCACAAACTTGCCAAATAGGATTTTGGGCGAGCGACTTTTCAACGAAAAGCTACGCGAGAGTGAAGAAAAAGGGCTTCAGCTCGCGCTGCTGTTCATAGACTTAGACAACTTTAAACCCGTGAATGACGCTCTTGGCCATGCTGCGGGCGATCGGTTTCTTCAAAAAATATCTCAAACCATCACCGACCACCTATCCACAAAGCAAAGTTTAATACGCTTCGGTGGCGATGAGTTTATTGTGTTGGCGCCAGAAATATCAGACAAATCTGAAATCGATGACTTATGTAAGAACTTAATTACGTGGTGTTCGAACGAATTCGAAGTGCTGCAAACCAAAGTGGTAGTATCGGGTTCAATTGGTGTAGCACAAGCGCCTTACGACGGAATTAAATTTAAACAGCTGTGCCGAAAAGCTGATATTGCCATGTACGAAGCGAAACGCAACGGTAGAAATAGATACGAATACTATGACGTGCGCTTTGACGAAGAAAACGATGAAAAATTCACACTTATTCAGCGTTTGCGCCCGGCCGTACATGCCAATGAATTCGAGGTGTACTACCAACCGTTGATAGACCTTGCCTCTAACGAGGTTCAAGCAGTAGAGGCGCTTTTGAGATGGCCTCAGAAAGACGGATCAATGATATTCCCCGACAAGTTCATACCTTTAGCGGAAAGCAGTGGCCTGATCATCCCTCTTGGTGCGTGGGTGTTAAACCAGGCTTGTGAATTTTGCGCTAAACAGCATGAAAACGGTCATACTAATCTTACGGTTGCCGTAAACTTATCCTTCGCACAATTCAAAGATGGTACGCTCCCTACGGTCGTTGAGCAGGCCTTGCAAAATTCACAATTAGCACCGCAATTTTTAGAGCTGGAGCTAACTGAAACCATACTCGCGGATGAAAATGGCACCACTGGCGAACAACTTGAAGCCATTAAATCGTTAGGCGTGCACTTTGCTATTGATGATTTTGGTACCGGTTACTCTAATTTAAATTATCTACAGACATTTAGCGCTCGCAAACTCAAAATAGACCGCATTTTTATCAACACCTTGGGCATTGGGGAAAACGACGCACCTTTAGTTGCAGCAATAATCAGCATTGCCGACAGCCTTGGCATGAAAGCGGTAGCTGAAGGTATTGAAAGTAAACCCGCTTTAGAAAAGCTAATAAAAATGGGATGTGACTTGGGGCAAGGCTATTATTGGAGCAAGCCACTCCCCGCGCCCGAGATAGAACGATTTTTAAGTAATCATCCAACAAAGTAACCACTTACACTAAAAATTCGGAAATGTTTCGCTGTGAAGGCACCGTTTTAGAGGCTCATGATATTTCAAACGGACATTTTCATGCCGATGGCTTAACGCAGCATTGGCTTGCTGAAAAAATAACAATCTGCCTAAATCGAAAAACGCTAAAACCCGTGATACGTCACAAACTCTTCGTTGTCGGCGCGAGTTGAGCGAACCTCGTTTGCAGCGAACTCTGGGTCTGGATAGCCCAAGGCTATGCAAATCATAATGGCCTCATCATCAGGGATGTTAGCGTGCTTGTGTACTACATCGGACTGCATAATGCCCTGACCATTGATAACACAACCAAGCCCTAAGTCCCATGCAGCTAGCACAATGCCATACGCCAGCGACCCTAAACCAAACTGCGTGATCCCTGCTGGCTCTAAAGCCTTGTCATAGGTAAGCACCAAAGAAACGGGCGCATCAAACTGCCTAAAGCCGCGCATCATCCAATCCATACGCTTTTCCTTGTCTTCTCGGGTTATTCCCATTACGTCAAACAGCTGTATGGCTACATCAATTTGACGCTGACGGTGAATCCCCTCGTAATCCTCTTTGTATGGAAAGTCTCGAACGTGCGGTTTACCTTCAAGTGTATTTTTGGTGTTGCCTTCACGAATTTTATCAAGCACGTCGCCTGTTACTGCATGAATTTTCCAGGTTTGCGTGTTATAGGACGATGGCGCCCACTTCGCTGTGTTGATAATCGCGTCTACTGTTTCCTTAGTAACAGGCTGTTTAGTGAACCCTCTAACACTCTTTCTTGATGCTGCAAACTCGGCAAAATTCATACACTTCCTTAAACGCGGTAATTGAACTTGTTAAGTTAGAGTAAACACGACGAGTTTGCTCTTCAATAGGTGGCAAACCTAATTCAGATTGTTTGTTTTTATAGATATATATAGAAGTTTGTAAACCCTTTCATTTAGCAGTGCGTAGCAAAAGCATGTCATGAGTCAGGCACACATGATGTTTATGGAAGTTTGGCTTTCAAAAGAAGCATACGAACGGAGTTTTATAATGGCTAAGAAACCGCAATTAACCACGTCGGCAGGCGCCCCCGTAGTAAGTAACGAAACCACTAAAACAGCAGGAGAGCGCGGCCCCGCCCTCTTACAAGATTATCAACTAATCGAAAAGTTAGCGCATCAAAACCGCGAACGAATTCCAGAACGTGTCGTTCACGCGAAAGGCTGGGGTGCACAGGGCACATTTACGGTCACGCACGACATTACCGATTACACATGCGCTGACTTATTCTCAGAAGTGGGCAAACAAACTGAAGTATTAAGCCGGTGGTCTACGGTAGCAGGAGAATCAGGCGCAGCTGATACCGAGCGTGACGTGCGAGGCTTTAGCTTGAAGTTTTACACACAACAAGGCAACTGGGATATGGTAGGTAATAATACTCCTATCTTCTTCATTCGCGATGGATACAAGTTCCCTGACTTCATTCGTACGCAAAAACGTCATCCGAAAACTAACCTGCGCTCACCAGAAGCCATGTTCGACTTTTGGGCTGCACAGCCAGAAAGCGTGCATCAAGTTACCATTTTAATGTCGGACCGTGGTATTCCGGTGTCACCTATGCACATGAACGGCTATGGCAGCCACACTTTCAGCATGTGGAATAAAGAAGGCAAGCGTCATTGGGTGAAGTTCCATTTCAAAACTCAACAAGGCATTAAAAACTACACCAATGAAACGTCTGAAAAAATCATTGGAAGCACTCGGGAAAAGTATCAGGAAGAGCTATATAACGCCATTGAAGAAGGCAATTTCCCAAAGTGGACAATGTACATTCAGGCCATGCCAGAAGAGGAAGCAGGACAACAAAGCTATAACCCGTTCGACCTAACCAAGGTGTGGCCGCACGATGACTATCCGCTTATTGAAGTTGGCGAACTGGAAATGAACAGAAATCCAGAAAACTACTTTCAAATGATAGAAAACGCAGCATTCAGTCCGTCAAATGTTGTCCCTGGTATTGGCTTTAGCCCTGACAAAATGCTTCAGGCTCGCATATTTTCTTATGCTGATGCCCATCGCTATCGTTTGGGCACACACTATGAAGCACTCCCCGCTAACGCGCCGAAAAATAGCAAGGTAAACCACTATCACAAAGACGGCGCGATGCGCTTCTTTACCAATGATTTTGGTAACCCTGACGCCTACTATGAGCCCAATCAATACGAAGGTCCGGTGGCTGACTTTTCAGTGAAAGAGCCCCCGCTTCGCATTGATGGAGACGCTGATAGATATCATCAAGATGAAACAGATGTGGATTACGTGCAGCCGCGAAAACTGTATGAGATGTTTTCTGATGATCAAAAAGAACGGCTGTATAAAAACTACGCTGCTGCAATGGGCCCGTGCTCAGATAGCGTAAAAGAGCGTTGGTACGCCGTGCTAGAAAAGGTACATCCAGACTACGCCGCAGGCGTACGAAATGCGGTAGAAAGCTTAGATACCGACGTAAATACGGTACCGATTACTGAAAATACCCCTATCGAAGATAGCTAAACGCTATTGTTGTAAGGTATCGCGGCCCAGCAGTTTTCTCTTACTGGAATCTGCTGGGCTCCACAATTTAACAAACATGGCATATTTTTAATACTTGCCTAAAACACATCTAACTGATGATAAAGAGACTTCTGTCATCAAAATATGCTCATTGAACTTTAGAACAAAACTTGTCGAGTAAGTTTGCGAGATTGAAAATTGTGGCTTACGTTTAATGTATCTAAACGTTTATAGCGCTATGTATGTCGTTATTTAAGAAGTCAAAAACAGAACAATCCACCTCTCGCCAAGCTCCATGGAAAATAGCCATAATCGATGATGAAGAAGGCGTACATGAGGTCACTAAACTCACTCTGCGGAAATTTAATTTCGAAAAACGCGGGGTTGAATTTCTATCAGCTCACAGTGGCGCTGAAGGCCTAGCACTTTTCAAAGCAAATCCAGACATCGCTCTCGCTTTCGTTGATGTGGTGATGGAAACTGACGATGCGGGTTTGAATTTGGTTGATGCCATTCGCAACGAGCTCAATAACCATACCGCCCGCCTTATTCTGCGAACAGGTCAACCTGGTCAGGCGCCGGAAGAAGAGGTAATCAGGCGTTACGACATAAACGACTACAAAGCCAAAACTGAATTATCATCGCTTAAACTTAAGTCTTGTGTGTACACAGCAATAAGGTCGTATCGGGATATTCAGACTATTGAGCAAGGTAAGCGCGGTATGGAAGACGTTTTAAAATCCTCGTCTTCCGTTTTAGCAAGCCAGTCTTTAGCCCAATTTGGCACCGCAGTGTTGAAACAGACACTTACACTGCTTAACCTAAACAACTCTGTACTCTACTTGTCTACTCAGCACACCGACTTATATGGCGATACGACCATGACGGTGCTAGGTGCCAGCGGCGACCTAGTTGGATTATGCGAACCTGGAATTTCTAGCCGAATTCCTGAAACCATCGAAGAAGAAATCAAACAAGTCTTAGAAAGCAAAAGTCACTATCAGTCTAAAGATTTATTCATCGGCTACTACCCTACTGGAGAAGATAGCCACAACATCTTGTATGTTAAATTAGATCATCCACTGGATGCTCTGCAGCGCAAGACCTTAGAGATGTTTGCCTCTAATGTGGCGGTAATATTCCAAAATCTCACGCAAAAAGAAGACATACAAAAAACCCAAAAAGAACTCATTATGGTGCTTAGCGACGCAATCGAAATGCGGAGTAAAGAGACCGGTGGCCATGTGAGAAGGGTCATTCTTATGACCGAATTTCTCTCTGAAAAGCTTCACATGAGCCGAGAGTTTATTGAGACCATACGGTATTCAGCCGCACTTCATGACGTGGGTAAAATTAGCATTCCTGAAACTATTTTACATAAGCCGGGCAAACTCGACCCAGAAGAATGGGAGATCATGAAGACCCATGCACAAAAAGGCTACGAGCTACTTGCGGGATCTGATCGCATCGTTGCTAAAATGGGTGCCATCATTGCGAAAACGCATCATGAGCGGTGGGATGGTCAAGGTTACCCTGAAGGTTTAGCTGGAGACGACATTCCCGTGGAGGGTCGTATTATGGCAATTGTCGACGTTGTCGACGCATTGCTATCTAAGCGCTGCTATAAACCGGCATGGAGTCCTCAGGAAGTAAAAGCCTATCTTCATGAGAATTCCGGGAAACAATTCGACCCGCTAATCACCCACATTATGATAGAGCACTTCGACAGGATCCTTGAAATCAGAGCCACAGAACCGGACGAAGATGAATGAAAGAAACGCTAGAATTAATCTTATTACGCGTTAGCCAAAGTGCAGATATTGATAAAGGTGAATTAGACGTTGCTTCTAGACTTATTATCAACTCGGTGTGTGAGGGTTTGCAAATTACTCGAGCTGGCATTTGGTTGTATGATGAAATGCAAACACTGGTCCAGTGCACATTGCTCATTGATAAGGGTAATGACCTGGACCACGAAAGCTTAGTACTTACCCGAAAAGACTTTCCTCACTATTTCGAGGCGCTAGATTCAGAGAGAACCATTGCGGCCCACGACGCATTAACAGATGTTGCAACATTTGAATTTGCAGAAGTGTATTTAACGCCGCTTGGAATTAGCTCTATGCTTGATGTCCCTATTCGCCACCGCGGCAAAATGATTGGGATAATTTGTTGTGAACACCAAGGCAAAGCCCGTGAATGGCATGCCGATGAAGTTGTATTTGCGGCATCACTGGCAGACCTTTACGGGCGTGCAGTGAGTGCAAATGAGCGCGCAGATTACGAGCAGAGGCTAATTGAGGCCAACCAAACCCTTGAGCAAAAAGTAATAGACCGCACGGCTGAACTTGAGGCCGCACAAGAAAAGCTCGTCGAGTCAGAAAAAATGGCGGCGTTAGGAAATCTAGTCGCAGGCATTGCTCACGAAGTTAATACGCCGTTAGGCATTGCACTCACCTCCGTCAGTAACTGCAAAGAAGAACTAAAAGACATCTATCGAGACTTCGAAAACGATGAATTAACCGAGCAGGGTTTTAAAGACTTCGAAGCTATTTGCTCTGAAGGGCTAAACTTGGCTGAAACGAGCCTGATGCGGGCAGCGAATTTAGTACAAGACTTTAAGCGCACTTCTGCTGACCAAACGTCGTTAGAAATAGAAGAAATTGCATTAGACGAATATATCCCTAGAGTCTGTAACCCTTTAAAACCCATGCTTCGCAAAGAACAAGTTGAGCTAAGCATAGACGTTACGCCCAATTTAGTGATAACCACCTGCCCAGGTATAATTGCCCAATTGCTAACAAATTTAATATCGAATGCTCAGCGTCACGCTTTTGGTCCATCGGTAAATAACGACGTGAATAGAGTGAGTGTGAGCTGCAGTAAAAATGCCAAAGGCATTGTGATTAGCGTACAAGACAATGGCAAAGGCATACCAGAGGCGCTTCACAAGAAGGTATTCGAGCCATTTTACACCACGGCTCGTGATAAAGGCGGTACAGGGCTGGGCCTAAATATTTTATACAACTTAGTACGACAAAAATTTAACGGTGAGATTGACTTAACATCAACCCCTGGAGAGGGAACGAAAGTAACCGTCTGTATTCCGGTTGAAGACTAGCGTACCTCTCATTTTCCACTACCTATACCCTGCGTTATAAATTCCCTGTGCAGCGCGCGACATTATTAAAATGTCGCCCTCACGACAGACGTGAAATCAAAGGCTGGGCAAGCTAAATACAAAAACATAACAAGGCATGTAGAAATGCAACTTTCACATTGGCGAAGTTCCGGCCACTTTTTAAACGTCGACGGTCAGCAAGTTTTTTATAAAACAGAAGGCACGGGACCAGTACTATTACTCATTCACGGATACCCCACCGCAAGTTTTGATTGGGCTAAAATATGGCCAGCACTTACAAACAAGTATAAATGCGTGACGCTCGATATGCCGGGGTTTGGTTTTAGCGATAAGTCACCAAAAAAATACTTAATTAAAGAGCAAGCAGACACGATAAGTGAGGTAATAAGACATTTAGGTATCACAAGTGCCCATGTTCTATCTCATGATTACGGTGATACGGTTGCGCAAGAAATGATGGCGCAGCAACTGGAAAACGACCTTGCCTTTCGCATCGAATCGCTGCACTTACTCAACGGTGGCCTTTTTCCTGAGACACATCGTGCTCTGCCCATTCAAAAGCTGCTGCTCTCTCCAATTGGTGGTCTAATCATTCGCTTTTTAAACAAAAATGCAATTCGAAAAAGCATGCACAACATATTTGGCCCAAACACACCTCCTTCAGATCAAGACATCAATGATTTTTGGATACTTATCAGTACAAATAATGGTCACCAACACATGCACTTGCTTTTGGACTATATGAAGCAGCGTAAACAATACCGAGAGCGCTGGGTAAGTGCACTGCAAAATGCCAATGCCCCTCTTCGACTAACCGCAGGTATGGCTGATCCAATCTCTGGCGCGCATATGGTGGCGCGGTACAAACAACTCATTCCTAATGCAGACGTAATTGAGCTCGATCAAATTGGGCACTATCCGCAAATTGAAAGTGCTGAAGCCGTGGTGAACTCTATAACCAGCTTTTTAGGTCGCTACGCTAATTAAACGTGAAACTTTGTCTTGATACGGCACGCGACAGGGGTAATATAAAGCTTCACTGATTTAACTCTAGACTCGCAACCAACGTTTATGGACGCTTCAACCAACAACGAAATTATTCCTGCCGCTAGCTTTAAGCAGATTGATATTGGTTTCGTGACCCCTGCTGTTTCCATAAAACGGTTTGTACAATGCATATGGGTGATTGATAACCCAGAAGGCTCAGCTACAACCCTAAACGAAAAATTTTATCCCGATGCAGGTGCTAGTTTGACTTTCTATCTCGATCAAACTAACTGTGAAGCGCAATTGTTTTACCATACTCAGGTCTGCGCCATGCCGTGGGAACTGGCTTGCAGACAAATAAGTGTAAGATTTAGGCCCGGTGCCTTGAAACACTTGTTCGGTTTAACCTTTGATGACAGTAAAAACCAACAAATCGACATCGCGTTGGCTATGGTTAAGCAGCGTGATTCCTATCAACGACTGCAAGCCTATCTTATTGGAAAAACTATTAGCCAGCAGTGCTTAGCAATACAGTACTGGTTGATTGAGCTAGCAGAAAATACTGATGGAGCCTTTCAGAAATGGGAGCGCATGCTTTATCAGTCGATGAATTTACTGGTGCCCCCACAACATCTTGCCGATCAGTTCGGCGTCAGCCGAAGAACGCTGGAGCGCCAATTTCGCACTAACTTTGGTTTCTCGCCAAACAAACTGTATCAATTTGCTCAAATACGCCATGCTCGATCGTTATTAACCTCAAATTCTGAAGCGCTGAGCCACGTCGCATTGGCATGTGGTTACTTCGACCAAGCGCACTTTACGCATTCGTTTAGTGATTTCGCGCTGGAAACGCCCCTTCAGTATAGAAAGCGAAAGTTGTCGCAAATTTACAATTAAGCGTTTTGCTTAGACTTTATAGTTCTCCGCAGTTTAAAGGAGATCACTATGAAAAAACGTATTACACAATCTGAGCTATATTCTGAATATCCCCATATTCTTGAACACCTCACAGGCTTGGTTAAGCCTTCAGTCAAAAGTACTTTAAGTCATAAACTCATACATTTAGTTAAGCTTCGTGCGTCACAAATTAATCAGTGCGGCTTCTGCCAACACATGCACGCCGAAGAAGCGAGAGAGTCTGATGAAAATCAGTCAAGGCTTGATGTATTGTCTGCATGGAGAGAGCTAGATTGTTTCAGTTTTGAAGAGAGAACAGCATTAGCGTGGACGGAAGCGTTAACGCTTATCCACTCTTCCACTATTACTGAAGAAATGTATAACAGTGTAGAAAGCACCTTCGGAAAAGAAGGGCTGATAGAACTCACGTCTATTATTCTGCAAATTAATAGCTGGAACCGTATTTCAGTAAGCCTTCAGTTTCAACCTTCTATTTAGTAGTAAGGAAGACGTGAAAATGACTATCATGAAACAAGTACAAAATAACAAATTGGGTGTAGCCGCCTGCTTGTGCTTTTTTTGGGGAAGTACCCTTTTCTTGCCAGCCTTCAGCAAATTTGCAACCGCTGGAGTATGGTTATTTATGGCGGGTTCTCTATTGATGCTTTTAGACATCTTGAGCATTAAAACCAACTAGGCTTTGCGCTAATAGTGTTTAAGAGTGTATATACAACTATGCACTCTTTTATTGAGCGAAATTTACTGCTGTATATTGGTACAAGAAAAGTGAGTTTCGATTTTACTTTGATATATATGGCATAAGCCATTGAATGGGGAGAGAGAAGTTGGTCGGTGTGAGAGGATTTGAACCTCCGACCCCTGACACCCCATGCCCACCTGCGCGATAACGCTGCGAACTCTACACGCACCTCCGAAAGTCAATACTGGCAAGGCCTCAAGAATTTCACTTCCATTAACCTTTAAGTATTTTGGAGTGAACGAAGTGGCAACTATCCGTCAATTAAAATCAGGCAACTGGAACGTACAGATTCGTGAGCAAGGTAAGCGAATCTCTAAGACTTTTCCAACTCAACAAGAAGCAGAACGTTTCGCCTTAATGGGCTCAAATGAATTGTCTTTTCACGAGGTCTGCGACAAATACCTTGAGCACATGGGCGATTCTGTGCGTTACCGTGTGCGATGCTTGAAGAAAAACTTTAAGTCGCCTCCTACCCTAGCAGAAATCGAAGCATTTAAGCGTCAGAGACTCAAAGAAGTAAAGAGCAGTACCGCGAGATTAGACTTACAGATGCTGTCTCGCATCGTTAAGTTTGGCATTAAACACTTCGAGTTAGATTGGCCATTTCCTTTCAAAGACTTCAAATATCCTCCTGAATGCCAACCACGAGACAGAGTAGTAACACAGAAAGAGTTAAAGCTATTGCTTGAAGATTTACCTCCATTAGTTGCATCTGCTGCTGAACTTTCTTACGAGACTGCTATGCGTAGAGGAGAAATTGTAAAGATACAAAAGCAACATATAGAGTTTCACCAAAACAGACTTTATGTTCCTGAAGCCAAGAATGGCTATTCACGCTACGTTCCGTTAAACGCAAAAGCAACTCAGATTTTAAAAGACAGGCTTGTGTCATGTAATAATCATCAAACCCTCTACAACGTTACAGCAGAAAGTCTCTCGAAGGCTTTTAGACGAGCATGTAAACGCCTAGAAATAACCGGACTATCGTTTCATTCAATGAGGCATTCAGCTATCACTAAGTACGCTCAAAGAGGCCTTTCAGTTAACCAATTAAAAGTTATTTCAGGGCACCGTTCAACTGAGATGCTGGAGCGATACACACACCTTGGGGTTAAGGACGTGGTTTCTCTGATGGACTAAGTAGTGAAAGTGGCAAAGTTCTATTCTTTGTCACTCATTCTGGGAAATAACCACAACTAACCATTACTCACAAATGACTATTAAGTTGCTGATTTTATTACAATAAATTACCATTCAAATGAATAGCTGGAGCGTGTAATGAGTAAAACAGTAGAAAAGAGAGTTTCCTTAACCCAAGGACAACTAAATAAACTCGGCAACTTAAAAATCAAGAGCGGTGACACTATTAATTCTATTGTCGGAAAAGCAATTGATGAATACTGCTTCACACCCGATGACGCAGAAGTAAGTAAACACGTCAGAGTGGTGTTGTCAGTCCTTAATAGTTTGGAGATCGAATCTCACCTGAAGGCGAAGGTTATTAAAAGCCTTATAAGTGAGCTGGCATGGATGATTTAGAGCCTCATATCATTCTGTATGAGGAACATGAGCTTTGTAGAAAAAGTAACGTTTTGCAGTATCTCATGCGCTCCAACGGAATCGAGTACCTTAAAATAACTGTAGGAAATAGTTGGGTGAGCAAAAACCAACTCAAATACGAACTACCGACAATGTTCATGGGTAAGGTGCATTTTGGCTCGCTACAACAATTTAAGGACTTTTTGAATCGTTAGCTACTGCAAACCCTATTTACGAGACTTTAACAGCGACTATAACTTTTACAAAATAAACGAGAAGCTTAACTGTACCACCTAAGAGTACTACCTTATCAAGATGTCTTGCCCTCAAGATTGAGCATTGTAAACTGAACAGAATACTTAGACAGGAAGCCTGATGACAACAAGAGTACTTGTAGATAACTGTATTTTCAGTGATGCGAACATGCTTCAAGGAGCAAAGCTAACTACATATAAGGATAGAGAACAAACCGAAGTCTCTTCGTTTATCGTGGGTTATATAAGAAAACCTCCTTTACCGGAAAAACAAGCTCGACGTCAAAATGAAATTGATTGGTTTCCTACTATTGCTCAGCTCTCTGAATATGAACATATAAAGCTTTTTACTTATGATGAGCTTAATTTTGAGAGTTGGTTCAGGTCTGTAGATTCAAAGATTGGTAACGTTTTCAGCGAGAGTAGTGTGACGTTTGTAGAACCCGCAATATCAAGAAGCCACTTTCGCCAAGGAGATTTGCTGGAGCAAATTCGTTCTGAAAATAAAGTAGATTTTTTCGAAAGCCTCCTAAAGTGGACGCCAGACCTTTTTCAGTCAACTGAGTTTGAAAGTTATTTACCGAAATTGACTCTAGATTCCATTAAAAATATAGACCGCTTTAAAAAAATAGCTGAAGCCCTGACTGCTGAACAATTGCAAGATGCTTTTCATCTATGGACAGCTGAAGTGAATGATATTCCCTACTTTCTAACCATTGACTTCAAGTTTATTAATGCAATTCGTAATAAAGCCAAATCAAAGAAGAAGCCATTCGATATGGTTTGTGAACCCATCACACCACAGGAATTAAGCAAGAAACTAGGCATAAAAACTCCTTATGCTTACAAGTATTCCCATGACGAATTTATCGGTTATGGCGGTGGCACTTTTAAAATTGAAGACTACGGCAAGCCTCGCCGTAAAGAAAATGGACTGCATCGGTTATTTAAATGGGTGCGGCAAAGAGTTTTCACTACAAAACTCTGAAAGGACAAATCGTCAGTGACGAAGTCCCTACTCCCCCTAGGGCGTTTCTGCACATTGCGGAAAACCGGATATACAATCTTCAAACCAGTCGTAACGTTCATTTGAACAAACACGAAGATAATGCAAGGTCGTCAAAGTCTACAAGACATGCTTACTCTCGTTTAGAGGTCACTTTGCGACAGCGCTAGAACAAATTGGTAGTCCTGAAGACATCGCTACGAAACTAGCAGGTCACAAGCAGTTGTCCTTGACGTATAACTTGTATAGTAAGTACAAGAACAAGGACGAACTTTGGCAGTATGTCGAGAGGATTCACGAGGCTGACTGCTTGAAGTCGTTGGCTTACTAAATTGGTGAGAGGCGCATTATAAGTATCTTAACAACGTCACGTACTCCACTCTTTAAGCTTTATACGAGCGTAGAGTGGAAGGCCTTGATTGTTCATTGGGAGTTGTTTTTATCAGTCAACTTTCGCTTCTACACTCTTTTTAGGTACGGTTGGGTTTTGTGGAGACTTACAAACTCTCAACCTATCTTCCAATTTATCCTTTTCAAAGCTACATCGTTCTCGCAGTGCATTTAGCGAAACATTGTGCTGCTCTTTCATCCAATCTAAATTTCCTTTGTATTTTTTCTCCAGATAAGAAACCTGTTCTCTATGAGTTCTATCTAGCCTGTCTATAGTCCAAGCATAGAACCCCCAAAAGCCAGCACAAAGCGCTGTAATAACAATACCTACAACTACCATCGGGTGCTTGCCGAACCATTTCTCCCATGCCGAAAATGTATTGTCGTTTTCTAGGTTAAATAGTCGTTTGTCTAATTGCCCTATAACCTCACCGTGTTTTTCGACTGGTATCACGAGTGTTCGTCCTTGTTACTCAGAATCTTCTTTAAATCAACCTCAACAGCAGAGTTACTCCAGTGCGCATGAGAGTCGTCGCCTTTTATTAAAAGTATCCTGTCACCTTCAAGGTATGCATTCGTACCTGAAAAAGAGACGCTATCGATATTGCCTCCAATTAAACGTTGTTCAATTCCCTTTAAAGCACGATTAACAGTATCGAAGTCTGGAGTAAACTTAATCGTAGGCTTGCTAGCCTCGACTATTCTCATCTCAACGATAGCTCCTTTAGCTCTTGCTGGATAAATTATCGCGCGAATATCATAGCCTTGTCGAAGGCTTGGCTTTAATCGTGCGATGAATCGACCTACGTACTTTCTGAGTAATTTCCTATTGTTCATCTTTATTCCGAAGAAGAGTCTACAAAGATAAATTGAGATTCAAGATACCATTGATTTTTTTACTATTATCAGGTTTACATATATTTCAACTGGAGGAAAGTTTTCACTACAAAAATCTGAGAGGCCAAATCAACAATGATGAAGCCTTAATTCCCCCCCATAGGGTGCTTCTGCACACCACAGGAACACCGCTAAGACAATCTCCAAGCCAGTCGCAACGTTCATCTTGACCAAACACGAAGACAGCGCACAGGCTCTGCTGGTGGCTTTTCTGTGTTCTCACTCCAGAAATTTCCAGAGTGGTGGCGATGTAAACCGAACGACAAATTTGAAGGTTGGTTATTAGTGCTCGCTATGCAAATTTCCATATCGACATTCGTCCACCAAAGTAAAAAATAATGAACAAAGCTATTGACCGTTCAAATACTGTTCATTAATATGCCGCTCACATAATCCTTAGACCTTATTGAACGAGACGGAGTTAATCATGACAGGTCAACTTATCGGTTACGCACGAGTATCTACCACAGGCCAGAAGCTAGACGTTCAACTACAAGCACTAGAAGCGAAAGGCTGCGTTAAGATTTACCAAGAGAAACGCTCTGGTAAGACAGCAGACCGTCCAGAGCTAGAGAAGATGCTTGATTACGTGCGTGAAGGTGAAGCTATTGTTGTGACCAAGTTAGACCGTTTAGGTCGCTCTGTGGCTGACCTAGCGAATATCTCGAAGTTACTCGATGACAAAGGCGTAGGACTAATAGTGATTGACCAAGGCATCGACACGACAACGCCACACGGTAAGCTCATGTTCCATATGATTGCTGCTGTAGCTGAGTTCGAGTTGTCTCTACGTTACGAAAGACAGATGGAAGGCATCGCTAAGGCGCAAGAGAAAGGCGTTAAGTTTGGACGTAAGAAGTCTGTAGACCGTGAGAGAGTCCACCAGCTACGAGAGGAAGGCTTGAGCATGGCTAAGATTGCTGAAGAATTAAGCTGTAGTAAGGGAGCGGTGCATAAGATAATCAGTGAGTTCATAAACCAGAGTAATTAACCCAGCTAATTCGTTCACTGAAACTTATAGTTCATGTGGTCTGTCACTCCTCTACAAGACATCTTCAGCACTATCATAACGGAGTCTCACGCTTAACTGTTTGAGGCTCTGTAAAGCTTTCTCAGATCGAGTTAACTTACCCAATGCAATCGTATTAATTGTACCCAGAAAAGCTCGTAGAAAGCCGTTGTCGATCTGTAATGATGCTTTGTATCCGCACTTCTCGCTTATCAGTTGTATAGAGCTAACAACCTTAAAGCTCTTCAGATTTTTTAGATTTACCTAATATTCACTAAAGCCAATAAAATCAAGGGATACACGACTCCCTGACATAAGGGAGAAGCCATATAGAAACTGAAATAGTTTGTCTATCCGTTTCTCATACCCTGTTTTTATCAAATTAAAGCAGACAGTAGTCGACTAACACGTAGTTGCTACATTTCATTCAATTTACTTCCCTTCTTAAACTGTGCCACCTTGAAGATTCGATTCAGACGCACTCAATTGTATTTACTCACTAGCTAACCAGTAATGATAACTTGGTTGGTTATTGGTAAATGGACATTAGAGAACGACTTAGCGACAGACGAGGAGACCACCAGCAGCACTATAGGGGGGAATAAGACAAGGAGAACACTTATGAACCAACTTATGGTTACACCGCAAGAAAATTTCCAGTGGACACAAGCCCTCAAGGGGAAGTCCAATACGCCAAATGCAAACCCAATATTCACCTTCCCACTGAGAACCCATAAGGGAGTAGATTCAAAGTTTACCGACTGGCTCACCGAACAGCTGACACAAGGGCGACAACGTATTACCAAGCCAACCATCCAAGCGGTTAAGTGTATAGCTGTCAATCTTGCCTGTGCGATGAACTTAGGCACCGATACAGGTTTCGTATACTCGCTAGGTAAGCGCCTAAAAGCTATCCCGAAGAGATTTCGTAGGGAGCCGTACAGCAGAGACACGATGAACACCTTGCTGGCGCAAGGAGAACAGCTAGGCTTGATTAAGATTGAGCGAGGATTCAAAAGCGAGAACTACACGTCTGGCATTCCGTCACTTATTCTTCCGACTGAGACCTGTATCAATCAAGCTCGCCTTCTGGAAGCAATTGAGGTAACTGACATCTCTGTTCCTATTGACCCGCTCATTCTTCGCAACAATCCTTATGATTACGTTAACTACAGCGACGAACCAAGCACTCTTCGCATGAGAAAGTCGATAATGGAACATAATGAGGTACGCACAAGTTACAACTGGGTATATACATCTGAAGACAACAGAACCATTCAACTATCGCAGTCTGACCTCTCATGCAGACGGATATTCAAAGGGCAATGGTGCATTGGTGGCAGGTTTTACTGTGATGCGCAGAACCTACCTCAAGTTGTCAGAAGCAACATTACGATTAATGGAGAGCCTTGTGTTGAACTTGACTACAAGTCGATGCACCCTCGCCTTCTGTATCATTTATCAGGCGCAGAAGCTCCGAGTGATTGCTACGACATCGAAGGAGTAACAAGAGACAAAGTTAAAAAGATAGCCTTGATTGCGACCAGTACCAGCAGCAAAAACCAAGCAGTCAGAGCGGTATCTTTCCATCTTAAAGTCAACGCTAAAAAGGCGGGTAGCCTTCTAGGGATGTTTGAAGCCAGACATAAGGCTATTTCAGACTTACTTTACCGCAATGCTTGGCAAACACTTCAAAATATCGATAGCAAGATTGCAAATGATGTTATGGATTCATTAACGCAAGAAGCTATTCCTGTGATACCTGTTCATGACAGCTTTATAGTTCCTGAGTCAAAAGCTCATCAGTTACGACAAGCTATGCACGAACAGTATGAAATAAATACGGGGATGGAGGCATCTATAGCCTGATAACACCGAAGGGAAAGGACTCCCAATAATGACTTGATTTTGTATTGAATGAGCACTTGTTATAATGTTGTCAGAAGGATTAGCAGACACGGATTACAGTTATGGGCTCGATTGAAGCTCTTCCAAGTGATTATGGACATATCATTACCTACGCTTTGATTTTCGCAGTCATATCGTTGCTAGTGTTTTCACTATTAAAATCTCGCGAGCTAAAGTCAGAGCTCAACAAAGTCAAATCTCACCTTCAAGACTCGAAGCAAAGAACGACAGAGCTGCTTGAGAAGTACCAACCGATAAGCTCTATTGAAGCTCGTGTGACGGAGCTTAACGCCGAGTCAGAAGCAATCACATCAAACATCCAGACGCTTAGGGCGTCTTATGCGACTAAACGAAAGCTATTTGATGAACTTGAAAGAGAGCTGGCTGTATTTGATGAAAAAATTGAGTTGTCTACATTGGGGTACTATGAACCTCACTTCGACTTTGGAACGTCAGATAGATTCAAAGCTGAAATTACTGCTGTGCGAGAGCAGCAGAAAGATATGCTGAAAGCCAAACAAGCGGCCGTTTGCCATACTGAGTGGAAAGTTAATAACAGTGCCAGAGAAGGTCAGACGATGACAAACCGAGCACTTAAACTAACGCTGAGAGCTTTCAATAACGAATGTGACGCAGCAGTATCAAACGTAAGATGGAATAATATCCGCAGAATGGAAGAGCGCTTATCTAAAGCGAGAGATGCAATAGACAAGCTCAATAAGTCTAACAACATCCAAATCACAGAACCCTATTTCCAACTCAAGTTGCAAGAGCTCAGGCTAACTTATGAATATGCTGAGAAGCTCAGACAAGAGAAGGAAGAACGAGCAGAAGCGAAGCGCCAACTCAGAGAAGAACAACAGCTAATAAAGGAACAAGAGGCAGCGGCAAGAGAACAGCATAAATACGAAGAGCTTGTTGCTAAGGCCAATGCTAAAGCCAATAAAGCTACTGGTGACGAGCTGGAGCGCTTAAAGTCTGAACTTGAAGAACTTGAGGCACAACTGAACGAGGCCAGAGCAAAATCAGAACGGGCTCTATCGATGGCACAACAAACCAAATCTGGTTACGTCTATATCATCAGTAACATCGGTTCGTTTGGTGATGGGGTATTCAAAATTGGGATGACCAGAAGACTGGAGCCCCTAGACCGTGTACGTGAGCTTGGGGATGCCAGTGTACCATTCACATTTGACGTCCATGCTCTTATTTACTCCGAGGATGCGCCTGCACTTGAAGCTGAACTGCATCGTCATTTCAATGAACATCGACTCAACTTAGTAAACAACCGTAAGGAATTTTTCAGAGTAGATTTAGCTGAACTGAAGGGCAAGCTTGAGGAGTTAAAGCCTGATGTAGATTTTCTGACTGATGCTGAAGCTCAGGACTATCATCAAAGTCTATTAATCACTCAAGACAAAATCAAAGAGGACAACACTGTCAACCGAAAGCTACCTGAAGAAATTTGAAGGAACTCCCGAAGTCAGCAATCGGGCAACTTCACGATTACTTGATACTCTGAACGTATTTATCAAGTGTGAACAAGATTGTGAACGTTCACAAATTTGACTATCATTAAGATGAAAGTGAAGTTTGTGTGCAGTCTTGAAGATTGATTTTAAGAAATGCTGTAGAGTACGCCAGATAAGGCTTTTGGGTGTCACTTTGAAAGAGAGAAGTTGGTCGGTGTGAGAGGATTTGAACCTCCGACCCCTGACACCCCATGACAGTGCGCTACCAGGCTGCGCTACACACCGACCGAAAGAGCCGACAAGTCTACTCAATTTCAACGACTTTGCAATGTAAAAAAACCAAATAACCGCCTAAACGATTATTTGGTAATCAAAACCCATCTAAAACGAAGCTTATTACAAGTCGTCTGCACTTACATCTTTGATTTCTGGCCATTCTTCATTCGCCTCATCTATATGAGTAGGAATGTTCTTGGCCCATGCTTTGTATACACTTTCGTCTTTATTCACGTAAAGTACGCCATCAACAATTTCAAACGCTTTGCCGTTTATTTCGAATTTCTTACCAAACGTTGCGCCGTAGGCACAAAAGCCGCCATACGCTGGTGCGTATTTGTCTGGGTTGCTTACAAACATGTCTCTATTTTTCTGCGATGAAAATCGGTAAATAGCGTCGTTGTGGACAGCCGTTATAGTCGCTTTACCCAGCACTGGCTTACCTTCAGTAAAATAAGCTACAGCGTCGTGCCCGGCTAAAATAATTCCGTTTTCGTCGGTCTCTGTATCAACGCCAGCGAATACCGCGCCACTAGCAATTAGTGAAACTGCAAATAAACTACCTTTTAAGAATACTCTCATGCTATTTCTTCTCCACATTGGTGTTTCGAGTGTTTTCACACTATCTCTGTATAAGTTCGAAGAATATGGTACGTACTTCGGTCTTATACAAACATGCTCCAAACGCTTAAATACTTGTCCAAAACACCATGAAAAATTTAGAAAGCCTTTTTGACCAACTTCAAATAACCACCAATGTATTTCACAACGGACAATATTGCGGTAACTGGCAAATTGACACTTCTGGCACCGGCTTTATTAATTTTCACGCCGTAACTCACGGTCAATGCTACTTACACCGTAACGACGACGGCCCAGTTCTGTTAGAAAAAGGCGACATGGTTTTACTGCCTGTTGATAGCCCACACCTTTTAAGCCCTACAAAAACTCACACTTACAAAAATGTTAGCGCAAGCTCTATTCCTGTTAGCGAGAAACTAGGAGCTGAAGGCCCGGTGCTACTTTGCGGTTACTTCGAGTATCAGCACCCTTTAATGAGAGTAATAACAAAAGAACTGCCAGAATTTTGGATAATTAAAAAAGCATCAAAAGAAAGTAGAGTGCTACATGAAAGTCTGCAGTTACTTATCAGCGCGTCGTTAGAAGTGTCGGACTCAACCTTCACTTCGTCGGTTCTGCTAAACAAAATCGCTGAGGTTGTATTCCTTTTGATTGTGAAGCATTTAATGAGCAAGTACTCATCAACCTTAGGGGCTCTACTGCATCCGGCCATAGCAAATAGCCTTCAAGCGCTGCATAACGCGCCTGAACAACATTGGAACGTAGAAATGCTGGCGAGTATTGCGAATATGTCTAAATCTAACTACGCAGCAAAGTTCAAAGCCTGTGCAGGCGTAACTCCAATTAAATACCTAACGCAATGGCGCCTGCGTTGTGCCTGCACAGAAATAATCCAAAGCAACAAGCCGTTAATTACCATTGCAAACCAATATGGTTACGAAACGGAAGCTTCTTTTTCAAAGGCTTTTAAAAGAGAGATTGGAGTGTCTCCTTCACAAAAGCGCGTTCAAGCTAGGCCAGCGTAACGTAACACACCCCAGTTACTACCAGTGCAACTAACACGTTTAGCACCACACCCTCTCTGGCCATAGTTTTTATGTCGAACTTTTCCGTTGAGTATGCAATGGCGTTAGGCGCTGTAGCTACTGGCAGCATAAAGGCACAACTTGCGCTTATAGCCGCCGGAATCATAAGTAATTTAGGGTCAACACCTACCGCTAAACCTGCTGCTGCCAATATTGGCATTAGTAATGTAGATGTTGCTGTGTTTGAAGTAATTTCAGTAAGAAAGGTTACAAACAAGCAAATGCCCAGTACAAGTAGTAAAACGGGTAAGGTTGCAAGCCCTGTTAACCATGAGCCCATTAATACGCTTAAGCCTGAAGACATAAACGCTTTCGCGATACAAATTCCACCAGCAAAAAGTAATAGCATACCCCACGGAATATCATTCGCGGTTTTCCAATCTAGCAGCTTGTCGCGGTTGCCTTTTGCGTCTACTTCACCGTTATCATTGCCGCTATTGGTGAAAAACATGGCGGCAACACCCGCAACGGCTATAGTGCTATCACTGATAGTAGTTACCCCTATCCATGCAGTCCAAAAAGGTCTGAATATCCATGCCAATGCTACCGTACCGAAAATGGCAAGTACGCGCTTTTCGGCCTTTGTCCATGCACTAGGTACAGGTAAATCGATGTTTCCCACTTCTTTAATACCGCGCGCTAACCATAAGGCCATAATAGGTACGCCTAGTATTACTATTGGTACGCCTGTTTTCATCCAGTCGATAAAGCTGTATTCAATACCTTGAGTCTCTTCATACACGCTCATGAAGATAATATTAGGTGGCGTCCCAATCGGTGTGCCTACCCCGCCCAAGCTTGCCGAATAAGCAATACCAAGTATTAGCGCCACGCCAAATCGCGGGTTGTCTACTGCATTGATAATAGCGATAGCCATTGGCAACATCATTAACACCGTGGCGGTGTTACTAATCCACATACTGAGTACTGCTGTTGTTAACATGAAGCCCAGCACCAGCTTGAGCGGGCTGCCGCTGCCCGTTATACGTAGCATGTAAATGGCGAAACGCTTGTGTAAATTGGCGCGTTCCAACCCCTTTGAAAGCATGAAAGCGGCCATTAGTAGAATGATAACGTGGCTTCCGAGAGCAGAAGCAGCTTCGCTGTGAGACAACACACCAAATAGCGGGAATAGCGCGAAGGGTAAAAGCGAAGTAGCGGGAATAGGAAGCGCTTCGGTTACCCAAAGTACTGCTACAAAAAGGGTAATCGCAGCGGTAAATATAATTTCGCTGGGCTGATTTACAGCCCACAAGCACATACCGCTTAGAACAGAGGCGATAAACGCGAAAAGAATAATACTGTTCTTGCGTGTTGGCTGTCGTTGTTGAGTATCTGAAGAAGGTTCAGGGTTTGTGTGCATTGCGCTTCCCGTTACTAATCGCTTTATTATAAGTGCTAGGGCCTTAGCTATTGGCCCTTTTTATTGCTCTTATATTTTCTATCAGTAATTAGCGGGAAACGCACGAGGCTTTTCCAAAAAAGTGGTATTTAAGTTGATTCACTTACTTTCGTCGTCAGACGAGATTCGGCTGGCTACTGCGCCTGCTTGGCCTTTGTATTTAGCATCAACTCTGGCGTTGTAAGGTTTTTCAGCTGGCGCCGATAACACCTCAAAGCTAAGTGCCCCTATTTTCATTTTAGGGCGAAGCGCCAGCGGTAACTTACCACTGTTGTAAAACTCAAGAACGATATTGCCCGACCAGCCTGGATCTATTCGATGCGCGGTCACGTGCACCATCAAGCCTAAACGCGCAAGCGAAGAACGCCCGTCTAACCAACCTACGATGTTGTCAGGCAAGGTTACTGACTCGTGGGTAATAGCAAGCGCCAGTTCCCCGGGGTGTAGAAAGAAGGCTTTACCCTCTTCTAGTTCAATTTCATCGCTCATTACGTGGTCAAGCGCTTCTTGAACCTGTGCTTTTGGCCCACTTAAATCGATATACGGCGCTTGGTGATCTTCAAACACGCGAAATTTATTACCTAGGCGGATATCTACCGTTACACCACTTATTTGATCGTAGCTGGGTGTAGGGTCAATTTTAATTTTTCCATCTTGCAGATGTTGGTAGATATCGCGGTCGCACAAGCGCATGGTGTATTCCTCATTTCGTTAGGCCGCTATTATGCGTATGTCACCGCATGCATTCAACTGCTCAAAGGCTTGTTTTATCTGCTTTTGCGCAATTTTTGTATAGTTTTATCAAATTTTAAATTTAAGCAATCGAACCTGGCTATAGTTCACCTTTACTACACCTGTCTGAATTTACCTATCCGTTGCGCATTCCCGACATTTGTTACCTAGGCATTTCAAGCTAGTTACTCTTTACCAACAATGCCAATAGGGTTGCCTTTAATGTGTTTAACTGCCCCTTTGCGTGGCGCAACAGTAAGGGCCAATTGCATAGACAGTGCGCGCGCTGCCTCGCGATAGCTTTCACTCAATGCACTTTCGGGCGAGGTAATTAACAAAGGCGTGCCGGCATCGCCATGCTCGCGAATATGAATATCAAGCGGTAGCTGTCCCAAAAGCGGCAGTCCGTGGCGTTCGGCAAGCGCCTCGCCCCCGTCTTTTGCAAATACATAATCTTTAGTGCCACAGGCTCTGCATTGGTAATAGCTCATGTTTTCAATAAGCCCTAATACAGGTACGTTCACTTTTTCAAACATGCTTATGCCTTTTTGGGCGTCGGCTAGCGCTAAGTCCTGTGGCGTTGTAACTACAACAGAAGCGGTTAGTGGAACTTGTTGCGCCATTGTCAGTTGGATATCGCCGGTACCCGGTGGCATATCTACAATTAAGTAGTCCAGCACGGGCCACAAGGTTTCATCTAATAATTGTTTTAACGCCCTGCTTGCCATCGGCCCACGCCATACGGCGGCGTCTTCTTGAGGCACTAGGTAACCAATGGAGTTCGCCACTATTCCATGTGACATAAGGGGCTGCATGTGCTTATTATCTTCGCTTTCAGGATGTGCATCGGGATTACCTAACATAATGGGAATTGATGGCCCATAAATATCGGCATCTAAAATCCCAACTTTCGCGCCTTCCTGCATAAGTGCAAACGCTAAATTAATGCTGGTTGTCGATTTACCTACGCCCCCCTTGCCTGAAGCCACTGCTATGATGTTTTTAATGTTGGTGACCGGCGCTACTTCTGTTTCTCCACTTGCTACGTTATGTTTAAACGTAAGCTGGTCATCGTCAAGCTTCCCTTTAAGTTGGTTAAGCACTTCTTGTTTAAGCGGGTCTAGCTGTGTAGCAATACAGAACGGCAAGGTAACTGTTACACCGGCATCTTCATTTTCTGGCTGGCTAAAAGCACACCATGGCAAGGTATCTTCAACATCTAACGAAAAATACTTGGCCAAAATTACAGCAACTTTTTGAGTTGCCGGCTCTGCTTTGCGAGAAAAGAACATAAAATGCCTTACTAGTAGTAGAATTGTGTGAATTACGTAATGCAAAAAACGCGGTTTTCCGCTAGTATTTGCAGCCATTTTGAAACGCAAAGAATCAATAACGTCATTATGTCAGAAAAACGCCGAATTCTGGTAACCAGTGCGTTGCCATACGCAAATGGCTCTATTCACTTAGGTCATTTGCTAGAACACATTCAAACCGACATCTGGACTCGTTTTCAGCGCCTTCGCGGAAACGAATGTTACAGTGTTTGCGCCGACGATGCACACGGTACGCCGGTTATGCTTAAAGCCCAAGAGCTTGGCATTACACCAGAAGAAATGGTGGCAAGAACGCGTGCTGAACATCACCAAGACCTTGTTGATTTTCACGTTGATTACGACAACTACTATGTAACCCATTCGCCAGAAAACAAGGCGCTGTGTGAAGAAATTTACACCCGTTTAGATAATGCGGGCTACATCAGTAAACGCACTATTAATCAACTGTTCGACCCTGAAAAAGAAATGTTCTTGCCGGATCGTTTCGTTAAGGGTACCTGCCCTAGCTGTGGCGCAGAAGATCAAAACGGCGACAGCTGTGACGTATGTGGCGCAACGTATAGCCCAACAGAAGTAAAGAACCCGCGCAGCGTTGTATCGGGTGCTACACCAGTACTGCGTGAGTCTGAGCACTTCTTCTTTGACCTGCCAAAATTTGAAGGCATGTTAAAAGAGTGGATCCGCTCAGGTGCCCTGCAGGAAGAAATGGCGAACAAACTACAGGAGTGGTTCACTGAAGGTCTTCAACAGTGGGACATTAGCCGTGATGCGCCTTACTTCGGCTTTGAAATTCCAGGTGCGCCGAACAAGTTCTTCTACGTGTGGGTAGATGCACCTGTTGGCTACATGGCTAGTTTCAAAAACTTCTGCGATCAAAATAACTTGGAGTTCGATGACTTCTGGAAAGCAGACTCAGAGGCTGAGCTTTATCACTTTATTGGTAAAGATATTACCTACTTCCACTGCCTGTTCTGGCCTGCGATGCTAGAAGGTGCGGGATACCGTAAGCCTACTGGCGTAAATATTCACGGTTTCGTAACGGTGAACGGCGCGAAAATGTCAAAGTCGCGCGGTACGTTTATTAAAGGCCGTACTTACCTTGACCATCTGAACCCAGAATATCTGCGTTACTACTTTGCGTCTAAGTTAGGCGACGGTGTTACCGACATCGACCTTAACTTTACTGACTTCGCACAAAAAGTGAATTCAGACCTGGTAGGTAAAGTGGTTAACATTGCAAGCCGCTGTGCAAGCTTTATCACCAAGCGTTTCGACGGAAAGCTGTCTGACAATGTGATTGAGCCAGAGCTTATTGCAGAGTTCCAAAACGCGTCAGAGAGCATTGCTGCACTTTTCGAGAAGCGTAAGTACCACCAAGCCGTGCGCGAAATCATGGCCCTTGCTGACAAAGCAAACCAGTTCATTGATAACAATGCACCTTGGGTAACCATTAAAGACGAGACTAAGCAGCAGTTCACACACGATGTATGCTCGCTAGGTATTAACATGTTCCGTCTGTTGGTGATTTACTTGAAGCCTGTGCTTCCTGTACTTGCAGAAAAAGCAGAAGAATTCTTAAACGATAAGTTCGACTGGAATTCACTGCAAACCCTATTGAAAGGCCACGCCATCAACAAATTCAAGCCGATGATGCAGCGTGTAGAAATGGAGAAAATCGACGCCATGGTTGAAGATTCAAAAGAAAGCCTAGCGCCAGCAGCACCGGCAATCGACCCAGACAGCCCGCTTGCTAAAGACCCTATTAGCGACACTATCTCGTTTGATGAGTTCGCCAAGGTAGATTTACGTATTGCGCGTATCGCTAAAGCTGAACACGTAGAAAAAGCCGATAAGCTTCTGCGCTTAGAGCTAGATTTAGGCGGCGAAACCAAGCAAGTTTTTGCAGGTATTAAGTCGGCCTACTCGCCTGAAGCCCTAATTGGTAAGCACACGGTAATGGTGGCGAATCTCGCTCCTCGTAAAATGCGTTTTGGCATGAGTGAAGGCATGGTATTAGCAGCGGGCCCTGGTGGCGACGAGCTATACATTCTTGAGCCGCACGAAGGTGCAAAGCCGGGTATGCGTGTTAAGTAAGCTGTAAAGCGCCCCCTTAAAAGTAAGGTGACATTCAGCGCTATAACGCGACGGGATGTCACCTTTTTTATTGGGCGGTCAAAGCAGCGCTTAGATTTATAAAGCAAAAATCATATAACCAGAATCAAGGTGCAAGCACGTAACTTGGTATGCTAATAAGCCTTATCATCCTACACTCCTCACTCACTAATTACTTACCCACTCACTAACCTTATCTGCATAAGGCAAATCGGCTAGAAAATTCTTGTCAAAAAACAGCGCAGTTCCGTTCGGTTTGAATCAAGGCGATCTAACCCTCTTTTTTTAACGTAATCAACGTGGTTAATTAATAAAAGAGGTATTTATGGAAGATTTCTTCGGGACTAATATCGATTTATCGGAATTAACCGAAAAAGCTATTTCACTGGTGATGACTTACACCCCCAAATTATTATTGGCTATTCTTACTTTGGTGGTGGGTCTCTGGTTAGTGAATCGTTTTGTAAACCTATTAGATCATCGGCTAGGTAAAAAGGACCCCACGTTAAATAAGTTTCTGTGCGGACTTATTAGTACGGTGCTAAAAGTAATGCTGTTGATTTCAGTTGCCTCAATGATAGGTATTGAAACCACCTCATTTATTGCCGTCGTGGGTGCTGCAGGTTTGGCCATTGGTCTGGCACTACAAGGCAGCCTGGCGAACTTTGCTGGCGGTGTACTAATACTGATTTTTAAACCCTTTAAAGTGGGTGACACCATTGAAGCAGAGGGTCATTTAGGCTCAGTGTCAGAGATACAAATTCTTTATACTGTACTTAACACTTTTGACAATAAGCGCATTGTTATTCCCAATGGCAGCCTATCTAATGCCACGTTAATTAACGTTAGCGTGTATGATAAACGCCGTTGCGACATGACATTTGGTATAGGCTACGATGACGATATCGATAAAGCAAAGAAGGTGTTGCAGCGCCTGTTCGAAGAAGATGAGCGCTCGTTAACCGACCCTGCACCAAGGATTTGTGTAGGCGGATTAGGCGATAACTCAGTCGATTTGATGTTTAGACCGTGGGTCGCCACAGATGACTTGTGGCCTTACTATTGGGATATGCAGGAAAAAGTTAAAAAAGCTTTTGATGAAGAAGGCATTAGCATCCCATATCCACAGCGAGATGTGCACCTCTATAAAACGAGTGACGACTAACGTCTCAGTTTGGAGATAGCGTTCTATGCTATCTCCAATTCCCCTTTCAAACTTGCGTAAAAACGCGAAAGCCATCCGTTTTAGTTACAACATCTTGGTAAATATAGAAGATGGTTAGCGTCTGTCGCTGCTTTCAAGTTAAGAGCGTGGCGTGCTCTCTTTGCACATGGCATACACATTAACAATACTAGCGCAGCGTGCGATTCATCGTAGAGGTCCTTACACTGGCGCCCACCGCCGAAAAACGCGGCTTCAAATTGCGTTTGGGTTTTATTGCGGTCATGGGTATAACCCGCTTTTTCGCGAGTATTACGTACACCGCACTGCACCATGGCAAATAAGATGCTAAATAGTCTTGAAGCTTAACCGCCCCTTTCCATTTTTGTTGAAAAAAGAGCGTTGAAAACATCACTTGACGTTGTTCAACAATTTCAAATCCCAGCAGCTGAAGCCAATCTTTAATGCGATAGGACGTAAAAAAGCGTGCATCGTGTAAGATATTTCCGCGCTTAACAGGTAGAAATTTGGCAATTCCGGCGAGGCTTAAGGGGTTAAAGCCACTTATGATCACATAACCGTTTTGTGTAATAACGCGGTCTACTTCTCTTAATATTTCGTGAGGGTCTTGCGCAAAATCTAATTCATTAGCAAGTAGAAAGCCATCAATGCTATTTTCGGCGAAGGGTAAGCAGTGCGACTGCCCCACTACCGTGTTTTCTCTACTTATTTTCGGTTCGCGTTTATCACCGCCTAACGATATACCCGATGCATTGTGATTGGGAAAGCCCTCTTTTGTTTCATTGTGGTGTGGCCGCTCGCTAGCTAGGTCACTAAACGGAACGTGATTGATGTGGTGTCGGATTGGACTAGTGTCGAGATTTATATCGGCACTTAGCGAGCCTAGTTTGGCAAAGTGATACCCAAAAATTCGCTCAGCATAATCGCTACAAACTGCATTGACCGCATGTCGAATGTGCTCTCCCGCGGGGAAATCATTCCAATTTGTAGGGTAGCGTGGCGGTTTGGCTTTAAACGCCGATCTCATTAACACTGCGCGCTCTTAGGTTGCTCTGCTCTTCACAAGTCCCTATAGTAACGCATAATTCTACCTACACAAGCAGGTACTCTTATGACGGCAGAAACACTTCCTTCAGGCGTAGCCATTCATCCTATTCCCGCTTTTACCGACAATTACATTTGGTGTATTTATAACGAGAGTAGCGCTATTGTTGTCGACCCAGGTGATGCTGAGCCAGTACTGACCTTTATTAAAGCCAAAGGCTTAACGCTGAGCGCAGTTCTCATCACTCATCACCACAGAGACCACACAGGTGGTATTGCTAAATTAGTATCTGCAGTACCAGATTTGCCAGTTATTGGCCCAAGAGGCAATCACATAAGAGGAATAACTAAATCTGTTTCTCAAGGCGATACTGTCTCGCTACCTGTTTTTAAAATGGCGCTGCAAGTAATGGAAGTGCCAGGTCATACCCTTGATCACATTGCTTTCTTCGGGCATGGCGCATTGTTTTGCGGCGACACGTTATTTTCAGCAGGTTGCGGACGATTGTTTGAAGGTTCGCCAGAGCAAATGCATCATTCACTGAATAAGTTAAAGCGACTGCCCGACACCACGAAAGTGTTCTGTACACATGAGTATACTCAGGCTAACGTCCAGTTTGCTTTAGCCGTAGAGCCAGACAATAAAGCGCTGTGTGACTACGCACAGTGGGTGGCAGAAAAACGCGCTCAAGGTCAGCCTACACTACCAAGTAATCTCAAAGAGCAAAAAAACATAAACCCATTTTTACGGGCTCATGAACTTTCTGTGAAAACTGCTGCCGAAGCCTATTGCGAAAATAACCTGGCTGACGATGTAGCGGTATTTGCTGCAGTTCGCCGCTGGAAAGATGAGTTTTGATGCAAAAGTAAGCCGATTATCGTAACATGGTCGGTTTGCAGTGCTCCACGAGGTTTCTTCATATATGCAGTTGAAGTTTTTCCCACTGTCGCCACTGATATTGGCGCTAGGTTTAACGGGTTGTCAGTTAACCGATAATAATAACGACAATGCACAATTAGAAAGTAACGAAACCGCTTCGCTAGAAGCGTGCAGTGAAATTCATAACAACGAAGAAGCCATTTCTGATTGTGAAATTGCAAGAGACGGTGTTATTGATGTTGTTCACCCCAATGATGATACGCTAGAAGAAGGCGCTGAGCTTACCGATACACCGGATATGCATACGCAGGCGGTCGTTACTGACGTATGGGAACGTGCAAGTGCGAATTTCGCCTTACCTATCCCTGACGACAAACGCATTAGCGCACAGCGTAAATGGTACCTGAAGCACCCAGAGTATATGGCTCGCGTTGTAAAACGTGCCAAGCCTTTTCTTTATTACATTACCGAAGAAATTGAAAAGCGCGACATGCCGATGGAGCTTGTGCTTTTACCAATAGTAGAAAGTGCTTTCGATCCCTTTGCTTATTCCCATGGCCGAGCGGCTGGTATGTGGCAGTTTATTCCTGGCACAGGCAAGCGCTTTGGTATGCAACAGAATTGGTGGTATGACGGACGTCGAGACGTTGTTGCTTCAACACAAGGTGCACTTGACTATCTAACCTATCTAAACGAAATGTTTGATGGTAATTGGCTGCACGCACTTGCCGCCTATAATAGTGGCGAAGGCCGCGTTCAAAGGGCTATTAAAGCTAACAAACGCGCGGGTAAACCTACCGACTTTTGGAACTTAAATTTACCCAAAGAGACACGTGCTTACGTGCCTAAATTGCTTGCGCTGGCTGATATTCTAAAAAATAAAGATGAATATGCGTATGCGTGGCCTGAAGTTGAGAATGTAGCGGTTATCGAAGTTGTTGATATCGGCTCACAGGTCGATTTGGCGTTTGCCGCCGAACTTGCTGGTATGTCTTTAAAAGAACTACACGGGTTAAACCCAGGGTTCAATCGTTGGGCAACGTCACCAGAAGGACCACATAGATTAATACTTCCCCTTGATAAGGCTGCTGCGTTCTCTCAAGCACTGGCTAAAATTGATCAAAAAGAGCGATTGAACTGGGTGCGCCACTCGGTGAAGCCCGGCGACAGCTTAGGTAAAATCGCTAAGCAGTATCACACCACCGTGAAAGTTCTTAAAAAAGTGAATGAGCTAGACTCGTCCATAATCCGCGTGGGTCAAGCGATAATGGTACCAGTAGCACTTCAAGAACTGGACAGCTACACATTATCTCAGGAACAGCGTCTAGCCAGCTTGCAGAACGGCAACACGTCTAAGCAAAAAGTACGTCATACCGTACAATCTGGTGATACGCTTTGGGATATTGCTCGTAAGTACAATATAGGCACTAAACAGTTAGCTAAATGGAACGGTATGGCCCCTGGCGATATGCTTCACCCTGGCAAAACCTTAGTTATCTGGCAGGAAGGTAAAGCGCAAGACGGTGTTACCAAAAAAGTGACCTACACAGTAAGAAATGGCGATTCGTTGTCTCGTATCGCCAGCAAGTTCAATGTTAGAGTAAGCGACATAGGCAAGTGGAATTCACTTAATACCAAGCGCTATCTACAACCTGGTCAGAAGCTAAAACTTTATGTAGACGTAACAAGGTTGAACGCATCAAGCTAACCTTTAATACTTAAAGTTCAATACTGTTCATGCCTAACTGCATTTACGTCACGCTTTAAGTCAGAATACAGGATAAGGAAATGCTAAGAATTAACCGAGAAAATTTGCGAAACAGTCATGAAACGCCTTGGTTAATCTTAGATTTAGTCATGTTAGGTATACTTTTTGTGAACCTAACATGGCTCATTTTCGACGCCTTATACGCCACCGACTTTGTCTATGGTCTATTGGGCACGTATTTTCCCGCTTTTCTTAGTGCTTACGATCCCGTTCACAACAACTTTCTGTTGGTCGACTTGGTGTTTATCGCCATTTTCTTCAGCGAATTTTGCTTCCGGTGGGTTGTAGCTATTGTGCGTAAAGAACACTTACGCTGGTATTTTTTTCCGTTTTTGCATTGGTACGATATCATAGGTCTAATCCCTACTGGACCTACCCGCCTATTTCGTTTCTTGCGCATATTTTCTATTTTGCACCGCCTGCACAAATTCGAAATCATCGACTTAAATCAAACCGCGGTCTTTCGCTTTTTTGCGTTTTACTACGATGTATTTGTCGAAGAGTTAAGCGACCGAATTGTTGTAAAAGTGCTCAGCGATGCGCAAAAAGACATCTCTGCAGGTTCGCCTTTATTAGACGATATCAACGCACAGGTACTGGCCCCCCGCCGTCCTGTCATTACCCAATGGATGGCTGGCGTTATCAACCATTTAGGCCAGTCAATTCAAAGCGAAGAGCACGGCGAGGTGATACGGGAGCACGTGCGCAAGAGCGTGGGTAAAGCGGTGAGAAGTAATGCACAAGTTTCTTCCCTGCATTACCTACCTGTTATCGGCAAAACCATTGAAAATACGTTGGAAGAGTCAGTCACCGATATCGTGACCACATCGCTAGTTAATCTGTTAAGCGACTTAGACGCAGAGCGCATCGACCATTTCATTTCAGTCGGCATGCACAACTATACCCCTACCGCCGATGCACTTGATAAAGAAGTACTTAACGTTGTAAACGAATGCTTAGAACTGGTGAAAGAGCACGTTGCACAGCAGCGTTGGAAGTCACATCTCACCGAAAAAGAATCAGCAATCCCCACTGGCAAGCCCGAAATTTAATTAATTTGCAAAGCGGTTGAGTCAAGGTGAACGCTAGCCAGTATTCTGTTCAGCCATTGTTCATACAAATAAGCTAATATAAAGTCCTTATGAATATAATTATAACGATTAGAGGGACTTATGATGAAAATTAAACGCTGCCGAACGTTCAGCCGCTCATTTAACCACGCAATACTAGTAATTTGTATAGCGGCATTTGCTTCAGGCTGTATGGTGATCTTGCCGACCTCTTCTATTTCCACCAACCAAGAACCTGAAAAAATAGTTGAGCGCATTGAATACAATGCAAACCGATGCTGGTCCACACTGCATCAGCCAATCCATAGCGATATAGTCGTAAACACGTACACAATACAAAACGGCTACAAACTCACGGCCAGTCGTAAAGAAGGGAGCACCCCGCAATATCCTTTTTTACACGTCACCGTTACCCACTCAACCTACGGCAGCGAGGTATCTGTTCGAGAAGGTGAGTTTAACTTGGGCACAGACTTAAATTTAAGTGATGATGTAAATCGATGGATAAATGGCGACAATAGCTGCTAAGACTGATAAGGCGTACACACTATTTTTCAGTAGTAGACAGAATAATACTCGTCTCACTATTAAGCACGCCTTTAACGCCGCGCACTTCTTTTAAAATGCCATCTAAGTGCGCGAGACTTTCGGCAGTTATAACAATAAGTAAATCCCAATTTCCGTTTGTAGTATGAAACCGCTCAACACCATTCACCTGCCTAAGCTTACTAATAAGCTGTGTTGTACTAAGCCCTTCAAGCTCGACTGACATAAGAGCTTTTATTTTGTCTGGTTGCAGCTGCTCGTTTACACGAATAGTAAAACCGTCGATCACCCCCGAATTTACTAACCTGTCGATTCGTTTTTGCACCGTATTTCGCGATAACGAGAGTACTTCAGCTAGCACGGTTACAGGTGTTCGCGCATCGCGCTTCAATATATCGAGAAGCTCGCGATCTTTCGCATCTAAATCTACATACATAGCTATTTCCCCAATAGATAAACAAATCGTCGAGTCATTAACTCGTTCTCCAAGACTAATTAGCAAAACGCATAATGATAAAACTATTGAACATTATGCTTAAACTAAATAACAACTTGCAACACCTTGAGCATGGTTAAGTGAATTCGCCAGAGAATAAAATACACGCTCTTTTCAGTGGAAATATTTCAGCTAAGGGCTGTAGGACGTTATATGCAAGCCAGTCACATCAGAAACTCACGATTAACTACACCAAATTCCGTTTTAATGGTACGACCCTGTGCCTTTCGCCCCAACGAACAAACAGCCAAAGACAATAGTTTTCAGAAGCCACTTGTATCGACGGGAAAAAATAGAGCGGAAATATCAAAGAATGCGTGTGCGGAATTTGATGAGATGGTTCGCACTTTACGTATGAACCACATAACGGTAGAGGTGTTTGAAACAGAAGGGGAAAACACGCCCGATGCCGTATTTCCAAATAATTGGTTAAGTACACATCCCAACGGTTTGCTTGTCACCTACCCTATGTACTGTGAAAACCGCCGAGCGGAGCGTCGTGACGATATTGTCAGTTATCTGCAGCAACACTATATCGTACAGCAAGCTAAAGATTTATCTTTCTTTGAAGAAGACGGAGATATTGTTGAAGGTACAGGGGCTATGGTGATCGACCATGTAAACGCGCTAGCCTATGTTTGCCTATCCCAACGAGCCAATAAGAGAGCTGTAATATCGGCGTGTAAAGCTATTGGTTTAACGCCTATATGTTTTAGCGCCTTTGATACTGCTGGTACGGCGATTTACCACACCAACGTAATGATGTGTGTGGGCAGTGATTTTGCCATTGTTGCTACTAGCATGATAGAAGAAAGCGACAAAAATGTGGTGCTTTCAACACTTAAGGAGACAGGTAAAAACGTCATCGAAATTAGCGAAGAACAAGTGAATAGTTTTGCCGGAAACTGCCTAGAGCTTTTGAATAGCAATGGAAAACGTTTATTACTTATATCAGACACTGCTTTTAGTTCAATGAACGAAGAGCAACTAGCTTTACTACCCAGCGATCTTACTTTACTTCCCATCGCAGTGCCTACTATTGAAATGGGAGGAGGCTCCGTTCGCTGCATGGTCGCGGGTATTCACCTTGAGTGTAAAACGATTGGCGCTGAACAAACTACGACTAATAACATCAGCTTTGACACTCGCGTGAGACTAGCAAAAGGTGATGACTTGGAAGGCTTGCTTGCGTTAGCTGAAGCTGCATCGCCAGGTATGACAACCTTCCCACCGGATAGAGCAACGCTTGATAACAAATTAAAGCGTTCCATTAGAGAAGAACAAAAACTTATGCGTCAAGAGCGTCCAGACTACCTTTTGTTTGTATTGGAGGACCTTCGAACTGGCAAGCTTATTGGTACATCTGCAATTTTTGGTGAATTAGGAAAAGAAGACAGTTTTTATAGTTACAAGCGAGAAAAAGTCGCACAGCGAAATAAATCACTAGGCGCACACTACACCCACGAAATACTGCACCTAAGTCACCATTTTGAGGGGTACGCGGAAGTGGCATCACTCTACTTACTGCCTGAATACAGAAAACACTTCAACGGAAAACTACTTTCAAAAGTACGCTACCTTTTTATGGGTTTACATCAGCATGTATTTCCAAAGCAGGTCATGGCCGATCTACGAGGCTATGTAAATAAGGATGGGGAATCGCCTTTCTGGAATGCCGTCGGACGTCACTTTTTTCCTATGACATACGCTGAAGCGGATTTATATGGTGCCGTAAACGGAAATCAATTTATTGCTGATTTAATGCCCAAACTTCCGCTGTATGTAAATATGTTACCCAAAGAGGCTCAGTCGGCTATTGGTAAACCACATAACGACGGCCAACCCGCTATGGCAATGCTAGAAAAAGAAGGGTTTAAATTCACGAACTACATCGATATTTTTGATGGTGCGCCAAGTATGGAAGCTGAAGTTTTAAGCCTAAAAACTGTCAAATCAACAAGGCAAGTAAGAATAAAAGTTTGCGAAGGTACAAGGCGCGGCACCGAGAGTAAAATGAAGCTTATCACCACGTTGAGCCAGCCTTTTTATGCAATGATGGCAGAAACCGAAGAACAAGACGAAATAGCTGCTATCTCTCGCAAAACAGCACAAGCATTAAACGTTAGCTCGGGAGATACCATTTTACTTTCAGATGTTTAGCCTCGTGCGTATATCCAAAAACCGCTGTTCAATGATGAAAACTCGGTGTGCGCTTTAAGCTTAACTAAAAAGAAAGCCCGCAAATGCGGGCCTTCATTCTGTTAAAAAGTATGGGCTGCTAATTACGCTTTACGCCACGTAGTACCGCTTGGGCCATCTTCTAACACAACGCCTTTTGCGTTTAACGCATCGCGTGCGGCATCTGCCGCTGCCCAGTCTTTGGAGGCACGGGCATCGTTACGCTGTTTAATTAACGCTTCAATTTCAGCCGCTTCGTCGTCATTGCCTTCACCGCCTTTCAAGAAGGTGTCTGGATCACTTTGAAGTATACCCAAAATTGCGCCTAGACCTTTAAGAACAGCAGCCAGTTTACCTGCTTCTTCTACATTATCTTTTTGGCGGTTAAGCTCACGTGCCACATCGAACAACACCGAAAAGGCTTCAGGTACGTTTAAATCGTCGTTCATTGCCGCTTCAAAGCGCGTTAGATAGCCACCGTAGCTCAGATCAGTGCTTTCATCTACTTCAACACCACGAAGGGCTGTATACAAACGCTCTAGGGCGGCCTTCGCTTGAGTAATATTGTCTTGAGAGTAACTTAACTGGCTACGGTAATGCGCCGACATTAAGAAGAAACGCAATGTTTCTGAGTCGTGCTCTTTAAGCACATCGCGCAAGGTAAAAAAGTTACCCAATGACTTAGACATTTTTTCGTCATTAACCTGTACCATACCCGCGTGCATCCACACGTTTACGTAAGGTGTGTCATACGCACAGCACGACTGAGCCACTTCGTTTTCGTGATGTGGGAACGTTAAATCTGAGCCACCGCCGTGAATATCAAAGTGCGCACCAAGATGCTTATGATTCATTGCAGAACATTCAATGTGCCATCCCGGACGTCCCTCGCCCCATGGCGATTGCCATGCCGGCTCACCAGGCTTGGTGGTTTTCCACAGTACGAAGTCTAGCGGGTCGTCTTTTCCTGCCGCCACTTCAACACGAGCACCCGCTTTAAGCTGATCTAAGTCTTGTTTGCTTAACTTGCCATAATCTTCGTACTTGCTTACGTCGAATAGTACATCGCCGCTTTTAGCTTGATAGGCGTAACCTTTGTCCATTAGTCGCTGGATAATTTCAATGATCTCATCCATATGTCCACTTACTGTCGGCTCGACGTCTGGCTCTAGTAAGTTAATCGCCGCAAAGTCTTCGTGCATCATGGCAATAGTGCGTGCAGTTAGCGCCTCAAAGCTTTCGCCATTTTCATTGGCGCGAGCAATAATCTTATCGTCGATATCGGTGATATTGCGCACGTACTTCACATCTAAACCAAGGTGGCGCATGTAGCGTACTAAGACATCGAAACTCAGGTAAGTACGGGCATGACCCATATGACTTAGGTCATAAACGGTAATACCACAAACATACAAACCCACTTTCCCTTCTTGAAGCGGTACAAACTTCGCTTTTTCACGGGTTCGGGTGTTGTAAAGATGTAGCATGTCTATATTTCCTATTTGTCATAATTTTTCGGCCGCAAAGTTTAGCACTGTCACGATTTAAATGGTACAAGCCTTTTGCAACGATATGGCTGGGTTTTGCGATAACCGTCTCTTTGCGCTAACGACTCGTTTTGCGCTAAAATGCCGCCACTTTATATGTATGCTAACACACAGGACAAACCACAATGGTTACGTTAAAAACAAATTTCGGTGACATCACCCTAGAGCTTTTTGAAGATAAAGCGCCTAAAACGGTAGCTAACTTCATTTCTTACGTTGAAGACGGTTTTTTTGATAACACTATTTTTCACCGTGTAATCAACAACTTCATGATCCAAGGTGGTGGTTTTACGCCAGATATGGATCAGAAAGACACAAAAGACCCTATTGAAAACGAAGCGGACAACGGCGTAGCAAACGAAGTGGGTACAATCGCGATGGCGCGTACCCAAGATCCACACTCTGCGACGGCTCAGTTTTTTATTAATGTAAATAACAACGACTTCCTTAACCACTCTAGCAAGTCTGTCAATGGTTGGGGCTACTGTGCATTCGGTAAAGTAACTGAAGGTATGGATGTTGTTGAAAAAATTAAAGCCGTTAAAACCGGTAACAGCGGCTATCACCAGGATGTTCCTGTTGAGCCTGTTATCATTGAAAAAGCGACTATTTCTTAAATAGCCGCTGACATCTATGCTTGAATAGCTGTCTCAATAACGCCTTGGCCAATATGATTTTCAAGACATACTCAAGGCCTTGAGTTAAATACAAGCCGCGTTACTTTAACGCGGATTTTTAAACCACAATAAGAAGATTTATGTCGTTCACCTACTTCATTGCCGACTTGCACCTAAGTGCTGACCGCCCTGACATTACAGAATGCTTAATGCGCTTTTTAAAAGAAGACGCGATTAATGCTGATGCACTTTACGTTCTTGGTGACTTGTTTGAAGTTTGGATTGGCGACGACAACGTTACTCCATTTAACACTGCCATAGCATCAGCTTTCAAGGCAGTGAGTCAGCATTGCCCTATTTACTTTATTCACGGTAATCGCGATTTCGCCATACGTGAAAAGTGGCTATCAAAAGCCGGCATGACGTTATTAAACGAACAAGAAGTTGTAGACTTATACGGCACACCTACCCTGCTTACTCATGGTGACGAACTATGCACTCGCGATGTTGCTTATCAAAAGTTTCGCAAGAAATCCCGCGGTTGGTGGTGGCCACGTTTAATGCTTGCACTTCCTTTATGGTATCGACAGCGTGTTGCCGATAACGGTCGCAAGGAAAGTAAGGCTAAGCAGCAAAATCTTAAGCCAGATATTATGGATGTCACGCCTGAAGAAGTGGTGAAAGTCATGGAAAAATGGGGCGTGCAGCGCATGATACATGGCCACACACACAGACCCAACATTCATAGCCTTACAGCAAACGGCAAGCCTGCAACTCGTATTGTACTTGGCGATTGGTATGATCAAGGCAGTGTATTAAAAGTTACTGAAAATGATGTGATGCTGCAGAAACATAACTTCAGTTAGCCCCCATCATTATTTGTTACAAACTAGCCGAAAGTACATGTGTCAGACGCTGGCTTAATTTTTGTTCTGTGGTATAAAGAATAAAAGCAAGTTAGTCATCATGGATGGTGTAAATGACAGATGTTCTTCTTTCCCCTACAAACTTCTGGTTTAGCATTTCGCTTATAGCCGTTTTCTTTATTTTCATACTAGAACTTGTTAGCACTATTTTTGGTATAAGCCTGTTGGGGTTAGGCGATGATTTTGCAGAGTTTGATGGCGATGGGTTTCTTAATACCTCGTTTGCCAACTGGCTTAATATTAATAAAGTTCCCTTTCTTATTTACCTGGTAGTACTTCTTACTCTATTCGGTTTAGTTGGCTTGATGGTTAACGGCTTAACAGCGAGTGCACTCGGCTATACCTTGCCAGCTTTCCTATCCGTTCCTCTTGCATTTGTTATTGGCGCATTCGTAACAGCTAAAACCGTAAAGGTAATTTCAGGCTTGTTGCCTAGTGTAGAGTCTAGCGCGGTTAACAGCGATGACTTCATTGGGTCTGTGGCCGAAATCACGATTGGAAAAGCAAGCCGAGGCAACCCAGCTGAAGCAAAGTTCACCGACCATTATTCACAGCCTCATTTTGTGTTAGTAGAACCTTTCGAAGATGAAGAGTTGTTCGCACAGGGAGAGCGCGTCATTTTAGTTCAGAAAAAACAACACAGCTGGTTAGCAACCCGCTACCTATAACTTAAAAGAGATAAAAGTATGGATACAATTCAACCATCTAGCTTGCCGTCAATACTCTTTATTGCCGGTGCTATTGTTGTAGGGCTTATCGTTATTGGCCTTATCTTTGCCAAACTTTACACCCGCGCGACGAAAGAAACAGCGTTCGTAAGAACCGGTTTAGGCGGTGAAAAAGTCATTAAGGACGGTGGCGCTATCGTGCTTCCTGTCGTTCACGAAATAATTCCAGTAAATATGAACACCCTTCGTATAGAAGTGGAAAAAATTCAAAAAGACGCGCTTATTACCAAAGATCGCATGCGTGTTGATGTTAAGGCAGACTTTTATTTACGCGTGGCCCCCAATGCCAATGGCATATCAATGGCTGCGCAAACGCTAGGAACGCGCACCACTCGCGCTGAAGAAGTTAAAAAGCTAATGGAGTCTAAGTTTGTTGACGTACTACGTGCCGTAGCTGCTGAAATGAGCATGACCGAAATGCATGAACAGCGTGCTGACTTTGTACAAAAAGTTCAGCAAAGCGTGGCTAACGATCTTGAAAAGAACGGTCTTGAGTTAGAATCGGTAAGCTTGACTGGTTTTGACCAAACCGACCTACAGTTTTTCAATGAAAACAACGCTTTCGATGCGGAGGGGCGTGCACGCTTAACGAAGATCATTGAAGAAAAGCGCAAAGAAACCAACGATATTCAACAAGAAAACCGCATTTTCATTGAACAGCGTAATTTGGCTGCTGAGAAACAATCGCTAGAAGTGAAACGAGATGAAGAAGAAGCTCGCTTAGCCCAAGAGCAAATTCTTGCCTTTAAACGTCAGGAACAAAAAGCAGAAATTGCTAAGCAGCGCGAAATGAAAGAACGGGAAGAGCGCGAAGCAGAGATTGCTAAAAACCGTGCTATCGAGGCTGCGGAAATTGAAAAATCACGGGAAATTGAAACCCAAGAAATTGCTAAGCGTCAGGCATTAGAGCAAGCGCGCATTCGTCAGCAGCAAGAAGTTGAGGTTTCTGAGCAAATTAAACAAATTGCCGTTGCGACAAAATCTGAGGAAGAGTCGGCCGCGCGTGCTAAAGCTGCTGAAGCGGAAAAAGCTAAAGTGGAAAAAGTGGAAGCAGTAACCACAGCGAAAATGGTGGCAGAAGCTGAGCGTAAGAAGCAAATTGAAGTTATAGACGCGCGTAAAGAGGCAGAGCGTGAGGCTGTGGGCATTACCGTAGAAGCACAAGCTAAGAAAGAAGCAGCTGAAAACTCTGCTGCCGCCATTCTTACGGAAGCTAAGGCTGCTGCCGATGCAAAAATGCTTCAGGCTGAAGCTGATGAGAAAGTGCTTGCTGTTGAAGCACAAGGTAAACAAGCGCTTTATGAGGCTGAAAATACGCTTAAGACCGAGCAAATTGAGCTGCAAAAAGCCCTTGCCATGCTCAAAATATTGCCTGAGCTTGTGGCACACGCCGTTAAGCCACTTGAAAACATAGAAGGTATTAAAATTCTTCAAGGCTACGGCCAAGGGAGTGGCGTGAAAGGCGATCACACCGTTGCTACTGCTGGTAGTGGTTTAGCTGAACAAGTAACGCAAGCCGCACTAAGCTATCGTGCTAACGCCCCACTGGTAGACTCTATGTTGCGTGAAGTGGGCTTGGTCGATGCGGAAAAAGGCACATTAGATGATTTGGTAACAGGCAACAGCGACATACTGACCAAGGCCAATGCCGTAAAACCTAAACCTATTGTGGCAGCACCAGAAAACCTAAATGGTAATAAAGCGTCGGAAGAGCTTCCAGCTGATTAATGCTCATTGAGCTGATTAATGCTCATTGAGCTAGTATTTAGCTAGCTAATACGACACAACTTCCTAAGCCCTGTAATTCAACAGGGCTTTTTGTTTTCACTTAATTTATCAACTAACCATTCTGAAAATACTTTTAATCGAAGTGGCATTTGTCTTCTAGAGGGGTACAGGAGATTTACCGGCATCGCCTGGGCCTCGAATTCAGGAAGCACACGAATTAGTTTTCCTTCTTTCAGCTCTGACTCAACCCCCACACTTGGAATTTGCGCAATACCTAATCCACTTGCGCACGCCGCAAAGTAGGCCTGGGTACTGTTAACACTTAACAAGCTTTGCATTTCGACACCATGGAGTTCTCCACCTTTCATAAATTCAAATTCTGGTGTTTTGTGACTTAGGGTATGGGAATAATCAATAAGCTTGTGATTAGCTAAATCTTCCAGCGACTGCGGTATGCCCCACTTCGTCGCATAATCAGGACTTACACAGTTATAAATTGGATAAGTTAAAAGGCGACGGGCAACCAAACTGCTATCCGCTAATGCACCAACCCTAATCACACAGTCAAACCCTTCTTTAATAAGGTCAACTTTACGATCGACACTGCTTACTCGCAACGTAATCTTGGGGTAAGTAGAGATAAACTCACCTAAAATGGGAAGCAGAATATTGGTTGCAAATCGGCTTGGCATATCGATACGAAGCTCGCCACTTACGCTGTCTGCTGAGGTTAAGAACTGTGATTGTAAGGCGTCCCATTCACTCAATAAGGCAATACTTTGCGGCAAGAACGTTTCTCCATCAGAGGTGAGAGAAACGCTTCGCGTACTTCGGTTAAAAAGGCGTGTGCCCAACTGCTTTTCGAGATTTGTTACCGCTTGAGAAATACTCGATTTCGGTAAACCTAGAAGTGCAGCCGCCGCACTGAAGCTTCCCAATCTCGCGGTTTCTACAAACCGTGTAAGCATATCGAACCTGTCCATCTTTCGCCTATTGTTCACCAAATAAGAACAATGTTATCGCTTTAGGTAGGTTTTTCATACCAATTTTAGTCAATATAATCGTCTACGAATTAACCAACAAAGAGAGATAACAATGGCGATTGCATTAATAACAGGTGGAAGTCGAGGTCTTGGGCGTGCTGGCGCATTAGCACTGGCGAAAAAAGGGATAGACGTTGTTATCACGTATAACACTAATGAAGCAGCGGCCGATGAGGTTGTTAAAGAGATTCAGAGCATTGGAAGAAAAGCCTGTGCCCTGCCCCTTAACACTGCCGCCTCGCATTATTCGTTCCCGGAATTTCTGGTTACGCTTAAAGACGTCCTGAAAAACCAATTTGGCAAACAGGCTATTACCTATCTGGTAAATAACGCCGGCGTTGGTCTAAATGCTTCTTTTACAGAAACAAGTATAAAACAGTTCGATACGCTATTTGATATGCATGTGAAGGGACCTTATTTTTTAACCCAAACACTGTTACCTGTTGTTGAGGATGGCGGAGCAATACTGAATGTTTCCTCTGGCTTGGCAAGATTTTGCTTCCCAGGATACAGCGCCTACGGTATGGCTAAAGGAGCCATAGAGGTCATGAGTCGTTACCTGGCTGCAGAGTTAGGAGCCCGTAAAATTAGAGTAAACACCCTGGCTCCAGGTGCCATTGAGACTGACTTTAGCGGTGGCTATGTTCGCGATAATAGCGAAGTCAATAATGCTATAGCCTCTCAGACCGCTTTAGGCCGCGTTGGCCAACCCGAAGATATAGGTGGCGTTATGGCAGCGCTATTAAGTAACGATAGTTATTGGATTAACGGCCAAAGGATTGAGGCATCTGGTGGTATGAAGTTGTAACACCATAAGCATGATGGCATTGATGTCAGCTTTTACGTATTAACGAAAATAGGTTAAACGCCTTTGTAACCTTTCAAGCTGCAAAGGCGTATCATAAGGAGTAACATACACAGGCAAAGTTGTATTCTCTGCGCTTAAACATTAGGTTTGGACGTGAGGATATTGTTAAGCCTTGAAAATATTATCTGAGATTTAGATATTTTTAAGGCAGAAAGTCGAGGATAAGTGCTATGAAGTCGCTACCCGAAGAACCAGAGAAACCATTAAGAGACGATTGTTGCGGCGGAGGTTCGTGTTGCCCATGTATTTGGGACGTATACTACGAAAAGCTTGCTAAGTGGAAAGAAGCAAAGCGAGAATTTGACGAGTTAGCGAATAATGAGTCATCAGACACAAGGTCTCCAGACTAGCGGTCCGTACTCGTATTTAAAAATGCCCTGTTCGCTATTTTCTACTATTGAACAGCCCTTGAACGAGCTACTCTGCCTTAGAACTTGCCTAATTTAAACCGCCGCATGAGCGTTCGACAGTTCCATTTTTTAAACTTCTCATTTACAAATTTCTATTCTACTGCTATTTTATCTTAATCGATTAAGATTTTGATTTTCTGTGAGTCTCAACCAAATTTGGTCAGTCAATAGCAGAAGATTAAGAATTAAGCTAAACCCGTTACATGGTTAATTTTGAATCTGCCAGACTGGTAGTGCTTAATTCGTAGTAATGTGTGCTCGCGATACGTAAGAGAAGTACGAGCAAGCGCATGCTGAATTTTGGAGAGTTATCATGTCTATACGCAATGGCGTTCAACTAATCACCTATGCAGACCGACTAGGCGATGGCAACATCGAGAGTCTAACAAGCATACTTCAGGGCCCGTTAGGTGGCCTGTTTACGGGTGTTCACATCCTTCCTTTTTACTACCCTTACGATGGTGAAGACGCGGGTTTCGATCCTATCGATCATACCTTGGTCGATGAGCGCTTGGGCGATTGGGACAACGTTAAAAAGCTTGGCGAATCGGTAGATATCATGGCCGACCTCATTGTTAACCATATGTCGGGGCAAAGTGAAGCGTTCAAAGACGTGCTGAAAAACGGGCGCGAATCGAGTTATTGGCCGCTGTTCTTAACCAAGGAAGATATTTTTAAGGGCAACGATCAAACGCAAATTGACGAACAAATAGCACAAGTGTTCCGCCCTCGACCCACACCGTTTTTCAGCGATTACGAGGTGGGCACAGAGACTGGTAACCCTGAAACCGTGCCGTTCTGGACAACTTTTACCTCTAATCAAATTGATATTGATGTGGAGTCACAGTTAGGCAAAGACTACCTATCTTCTATTCTTCAGTCGTTTACTGAAAGTAATGTTGATCTTATTCGCTTAGATGCGGCGGGCTATGCAATTAAACGCGCAGGTTCGAACTGCTTTATGCTTGAAGAAACCTTCGAATTTATCGAAGAATTATCAAACCGCGCACGTGGTATGGGCATGCAGTGTTTGGTCGAAATACACAGTCACTATCAAACTCAAATTGATATTGCTGCGCGTTGCGACAGTGTTTACGACTTCGCTTTACCTCCGCTTGTACTACACACCTTGTTCTCTAAAAATGCAGAGGCATTGGCATACTGGCTTTCAATTTCGCCACGTAACTGCTTTACCGTGCTAGATACTCACGATGGCATCGGCATTGTTGACGTGGGCGCGAATGGTGACAAACCAGGCCTGCTTACCGCAGATGCGATTAATTCGCTCGTTGACCAAATACATGAAAATTCCAATGGCGAGTCTAAAAAAGCCACCGGTGCCGCTGCAAATAATGTAGACCTTTACCAGGTAAACTGCACATATTACGATGCGTTAGGTAAAGATGACTTCGCTTATTTGGTTGCACGCGCCATTCAATTTTTTAGCCCGGGTATCCCTCAAGTTTATTACGGTGGCTTGCTTGCTGCGCACAATGACATGGCGTTACTTGCTAAAACCAATGTTGGCCGCGACATCAACCGCCCATACTTGTCTACTGCCATGGTAAAAGAAGCCGTTGAGAAGCCAGTGGTTAAAGGCCTTATGCAGCTTATTAGGCTAAGAAACGAAAGCGATGCTTTTAACGGTGTATTTGACGTGAGTTACATCAACAACGTATTCGTGCTTTCGTGGAAAAACGGCAACCATGCGGCGTCACTAAACGTGAACTTCAGCACCATGGATGCAACAATTCATACGGTGGATAATGGTGAAGAAAGCGTGTTGTCAATCAACTCGCTACTTGCTTAAAACGCAATCTTTAGCGATAGTTTAGCTACTTAGCGCTCAGCTATTCAGGAACTAACACGTGCCGTCAATGCGCTTAAACGCATTAGCGGCACGTAAACCTTGGATTAGCCATTACGATTTAAGTATTACAAGCCCCACCAGAAGAACTGGTATTGTTGTGAATTAACTCAGTACTCGTTTACCTAAACGACGTATTATTTTGTGTTGGTGTTTTATCTGTAGTCGTCGTTATACGCCCTACCCCAGTCACATAGCTGACGTAAAGTTGGCTCTAGTGTACGGCCTAAATCGGTAAGAGAATACTCTACACGAGGGGGCACTTCAGCATACACTTTCCTGTTTACCAACCCATCACGCTCTAACTCTCTGAGTTGCTGTGTAAGCATTTTCTGGGTAACGCCTTGCAATCGTCTACGCAACTGACTGAAACGTAGCGTTTTATGGCAAAGGTGCCACAAAATAACCCCTTTCCATTTACCGCCTATTATCTCAAGGGATACTGCTACGCCACAAATGTATTGATTTGAGCCGTTCGTATTTTCTACAGCATTGGGCGCATTATCTTGTTTCTGGCTTTTTAGGACGGCGTTATTATCAATGTCTGATGTCACATCACTTTCCTCTGCCACTACACTGTTCAAAGTTGCGGTCATACTACTCCCTCTTAGAGTAATTACGTTCATATTCACTACGTAAAAGGCTTTATTATTAATGTCAGCATTGATGTCAGTGGTCTTTGTTAAATCGAGCAAAGGGTTTACATCACGCCAATAGTATTTTTTAGGGTACTACCCTACTAAAAAGTGCATACTTGCGCAAAGTTTATATATCGTCACAATGGGTAGCGTAATCATTCGACTAACGGAGACAGGTATGACATCGTTTAAAGCCTTGCTCGTAGAAAAGCAGGAAGATAAATCCTTCACGCGCAACGTAACGCAGCGCTCACTTGATGACTTGCCTGAAGGCACGCTACTCATTAAGGTGCATTATTCATCGCTTAACTACAAAGATGCACTGTCAGCCACCGGCAATCCAGGTGTGAGCAGAAACTTTCCTCATACCCCAGGAATTGATGCAGCAGGCACGGTGGTATCGTGTGGTGACAATCGCTTTAAAGAAGGAGACGAAGTTATTGTCACCGGATTTGACCTCGGCATGAACACCGCTGGAGGCTTTGGCGAATACATCAGAATTCCAAGTGAATGGGCGGTAGCTAAGCCAAATGGACTTACGTTGAGAGAGTCAATGATCATTGGTACCGCAGGTTTTACTGCAGGACTATCGGTACAAGGCTTGGTTGAACACGGCGTGACTCCTGACAAAGGCGATATTCTAGTCACTGGCGCTACAGGAGGCGTGGGCTCTGTCGCTGTTGCCCTGTTGGCCAAAGCTGGCTTTTCGGTTGTGGCATGCACCGGAAAAAAAGAGCATGAGTCATTTTTAAAGACACTTGGCGCAAGCAAAGTGATAACTCGCGACGAACTATTAGAAAACAAAGAACGCCCCATGCTTAAGGAGCAATTCGCTGGCGCCGTTGATACAGTAGGCGGAGAGTATCTAGCACAGGCAATCAAAGCTACGCAATATGGCGGCGCGGTGACGTGCTGCGGTCTTACGGCTGCTGCAGATCTTAACGTGAGCGTATTTCCATTTATCTTGCGAGGCGTTTCATTGCTTGGAATCGACTCTGTGCAGTGCCCAATGCCTCCAAGATTGAGGTTGTGGGACAAGCTTGCTAGTGAATGGAAGCTAAACTGCCTTGATAACCTTACCGAGGAAGTGACTCTTGATGCGGTAAATGAAAACATAGACGTAATCTTAAAAGGGCAGATTTCTGGCCGTACTTTGGTTAATGTTCAAGGCTAAGTACATAAAAAGAAGGCACCTTAATATGGTGCCTTCGGTTTATCTGACTCGCCCCGACGAGCAACTAGTTTCCGTCGTTACTCATTTTTTTAGACAAGTGAATGGTGCTGACCTGCTTTGCTCTTCGCGAGCGAACCTTAATATTCAGAATTTCTACAATAAACGAGAACGCCATCGCAAAATAAACATACCCCTTAGGTACATGAACATCAAAGCCTTCTGTTATTAAGGTAAAGCCCACTAAAATCAAAAACGATAAAGCCAGCATTTTAATGGTTGGGTTTGCATCCACAAAGTCGCCAATCGGCTTTGCAGCTACTAGCATCACTGCTACTGACGCAACAATAGCAATAACCATGATGCTCAAATGTTCAACTAACCCTACTGCTGTGATAACAGAGTCGAGAGAAAAGATAACATCGAGCACCGCAATTTGAACCAAAATTGAGAAAAAACCAGAAGCTGCTACTTCCGTAGTTGATGCTTCGGTCACCTCGAAACTGGCATGTATTTCGTGGGTTGATTTTGCAATAAGAAAGAGGCCGCCCAACACTAAAATAATGTCACGGCCAGATATTTCATTCCCAAAGAGGCTAAATAACGGATTAACTAAGCCCATTACCCAAGCCAAACTAAATAGCAATAACAGTCGCGAGCCCATGGCTAAACCAAGGCCTATTTGACGTGCTTTATTTCTTTGATGTTCAGGTAGCCTGCCCACCAATATTGAAATAAAGATTATGTTATCAATACCAAGCACTATCTCTAATGCCATTAAGGTGCCTAATGCCACCCAAGCTTCTGGACTCGCAAGCCATTCAAACATTTGCGCTATAAACCTTAGCCAAAACCACCTAATTTAGCGCATAGTATTACGGAATATCATCTCAAGCACGCTTTCTTTAGAAGCCCTCTAGAACCAACTTACCGATAGCTCGCCCTTCTTCTAAAATCTTGTGCGCGTCGATTAAGTTAGCAGCGTTAATTTTACCTAAGTGTTTGCCAACGGTAGTTCTAATTTTGCCTTCGTCAATAAGCGATGCTACATGAGCAAGCAGACGGCTTTGCTCTGCCATATCGTCGGTTTCAAACATTGAGCGCGTAAACATGAACTCCCAATGAAGTGACAAGCTCTTCTGCTTTAGCTTGGCTACGTCAAGACTTTCTGGGTCGTCAATTAGCGCTAGTTTGCCCTTTGGCTTCATAACTTCAACAAAGCTTTCAATGTACTTGTGCGTATTATTTAAACTTGCGACATGAGTCACTTCACCAATGTTTAACGCCTTGATTTGCTCAGCCATAGGCTTGCTGTGATCCACTACGTAGTCGGCACCTAACTCCTGAACCCAGCTTTTTGAGCTTTCACGCGAGGCAGTGGCGATCACGGTAGCCCCCGTTAGTACTTTAAGCAATTGCAGCATAATAGAACCCACGCCACCAGCTGCGCCTACCACAAGCACAACCTCATCGCTCTTTTCACTTTGTTGCCTTAGAGCAAGATGCTCAAACAACAATTCGTATGCTGTGATTGTGGTTAGAGGAAGTGCCGCAGCATCGCTGTCTGACAGAGACTTAGGCGCTTTACCGACAATACGTTCATCAACTAATTGAAACTCTGCGTTTGAGCCGGCTCTGGTAAGGTCGCCAGCGTAGTAAACTCTGTCACCAACTGCGAACTCGGTAACATCAGCGCCTATATCAACGATTTCACCTACTGCATCCCACCCCAGAATTTTGGGATCACCTCCATTAGGATTAACGCGATGACGAATTTTATAATCGACCGGGTTGACTGCTATCGCACTTATTTTTACAAGTAAATCTCGACCCGACGCGCTGGGCTTTTCGATGTCAATATCCACCAGTGCATTAGGCTCATTAATACCAAGTGAGTGGGTATAACCAATAGCTTTCATCATTTGTCTCTCCTTTGAGTAATATCATCATCATACTCTTGATTAAATTTGGATAAACAGCACAATAAAAGAAACATTATCAAATAGTTTTTGAAAGCCATGTTACTCGACGACTTGAATGTAGTGATAAAAGTTGCTGAATTTAGAAACATTACTGCAGCAGCGACACATTTGAATATGCGTACAGCAACCGCAAGTGCTGCGGTAAAACGCGTAGAACAGGCCCTTGGTGCCGAATTATTTGTTCGTACTACACGCTCACTACGCCTGTCGTCTGCGGGTGAAAGGTTTTTGCCAACGTGCCAAGAAGCCATGTCAATGCTGGCTAATGCCAAGCAGAACTTAAAGGGCGATACAGGCGTGATTGAGGGCGAGCTTAGGTTAGGTTTATCGTCTGATTTAGGCCGAAATGTGATTGCGCCGTGGCTAGATGACTTTATGGATTTGCATGACAAAATAACCGTAAAGCTCAACCTGAGTGACAGCAACATTGACTTTTATCGCGATCCCGTCGATTTAGCGCTAAGGTACGGTACTCCAACCGATGCGAATGTATACGGTTTCAAAATTTGTGATGTACCAAGTTTACTTGTTGCCTCCCCTTCTTATATCAGCTCTCATGGTGCCCCTGAAAAATTTGGAGACTTGCAAACACACAACGGACTTTTTTACCAACTACACGACAAGGTATATAACGAATGGGAGTTTTTTCACAAAGGGACACCGCTGAAGATAAAAATGCGAGGCAACAGAACCGCAAACGACGGAGAGATAGTAAAGCGTTGGGCCGTTGCGGGTAAAGGTATTGCTGTTAAATCTGGCTTAGATGCGTGCGACGACATTTTAAAGGGTCGACTTGTAATCTTGTTGCCCGAATATCAACCTAAACCGAAACAGCTTTGGCTGATTTGCCCTAGCCGCCAATCTATTACTCCAGCAGTAAGACTATTCAGAGATATGCTGAAAGAGCGCTGCGCTGAATGTTTAGCGCAGCTAGCCGCATTCAGCGTATCAAAATATCAAAAATAGACGAGTATCTGTGCATTTACTTTTGAATACTTTGATTTAGCTGTGCGTAAGCTTCCTCAAAACCTGTCAACGATATGGGCAAGGTAACTTGCTGGTTTTCAGATTTTTGAAACGCTATTAGCATAGTCTGTCCATTGTGCATTTGTTTCAAAAGCTCATTGTCGATTTTCACTATACTTTGGCAAGACTTCTCGTCACAGCCTGAGAATGGCACTTGTATGGATGCAAAATCGTCGATTTTTACTCCTACACCATTTTTTGTGAGTGTATTTTTTGGAAGCTTTATTTTCAATACTGGAAAATCTTGCGAATAGGAGTAGTCAACGTTGACGCCCAATAGCACTTTTTTTGCTTCTTTGTCTTTGGCAACGAGCTGGCTAAGCGTACACACAGACGAATCATTACATAGCAAACTCCAACTACCAAAGTCACTTGTGGTTACAGCCCATGAAAAAAACGATGCAAGTACTAAACTAACTGCTACTAAATATTTCACTTTCACCTCTTAGCAAAACGGGGAGCGCACGCTCCCCCTCTTTTATGACAACTTTATTGCTTCCGCTTTCTTATAACAAGCGTAGCAAACATTGCACTTAGCATTAGAAATAGAGTATTGGGTGTTGGCACAGATACAGGATCAGGTACAAACACAGTAACGGCATTCTGGTTCATATTAACAACGCCAGAACCATCGAAAGTGAGGCCGGTTACAAATGCGTCCGGCGTAGGCTCGAGCATATTCGAAACATCAATTCCCATAATTCTGAAGCGGTCAACTGGGGTATTGAAGTCGTACTCCTCACCACCAGTGATATCTGTGCCTGTATCGAACCAATCCATCAGAACATTGTCCCAAAGAAATAGGTCAAACATGTCGTCGTCGTAACCTTCAGGCAAAAGCACTGACGCGATGTTTGGACCACTATTTACAATATAGTCATAGCCTACTGCCACATCTGGGTCGATGAATACAAGTTCATCTGGATCATCGATAGAGAATTCAAATTCATAGTCTGTCGGTGTTTCTGGATTAACAATTGGCAATATAGGGTTTTCTGGAGTATCACCCGGTAGTACGCCATCGCGAATAGCAAACTTCCAAATACCAGGCGTGCCCGTGTTGCTGTTACTTTCGTCTATATCAGCGATAGCGGCGGTTTGAGACCCCGGCACAGTGAAAAAGTTTTCCCCATCTCCCGCGTCATAACCCGCTTGTGCTGGAACGCCGTTTGACGCACTACCTGAAGTCCAGCCGATATCTTCATATCTAAACTCAACGTCGAAATTTCCCGCACCTGTGTCTTCCCGATCAATTAACACTAATTGGAACGTGTTTGTGGGGTTACTGTTTTGACTGTAGTAACCAACATCGTTCCATGTCACTACCAGCGTGTTTTCATTCGGTGAACCGATAAACACGTCGCCACACTCTGCACAGCGCGTATCTACATCGCCCCAAAATGGCGCGATCATTGGCTGGTTGCTTATGGGGAAGGGTCTTGGCGTAAAGGAGCTCACGGTGCCATTGAAGGTTATATTACCGTTATTGTTAATGAAGAATCTATCGTATGAAGTACCAAAGAAATTTACGCCACTATCGAAGGCAAGCGATTCAAATGCGTCAAATACGATAGCGCCCGATGAACCGTCGTCGTTACCATTCATCGCTAAGTTACCAAATCCACTTTCAGTAGAGCCTTCCCAGCCGGAAAGGAGCACTGAAGCATTGGCTGTGGTGCTTGAGATTGAGAATGCTAGCGCTGCGCTCGCCAACAGGGATAATGAAAAACGCGAAGACTTTTTCATGTATACGTCCTTGTAGTTTATGTTAATAAGAATTTCATTATTTAGCAGACCCGATTTAGCAAAGTGTAAGCCAAATCTAAAATAGCTTTTAAATACAGAAGCTTAAAAAATAAATAATGAATTAGTTTAATATAATGTAAAAAAACCTGACATCCTTGTCTTTAGATTTTCAGACGTACTATCGCTTGTATTCAGCAGGTATGCCTTTGCCTGGTGTGCTCATTTTAATAAACTCGCGTAGGTCTTGGTTGGACTGTTTTAAGTCGTCGCGACGCAGATACATCATGTGGCCGCTGCGATATCCCTTAAAGCTCAAACGGTCTTTTAAATTGCCACTTTGATCGAGCTGCCACATCGTATACTTGGCATCAAAGTAGTTCGTTGCGCCGTCGTAATAGCCAGCTTGAATCATCACATTCAGATACGGGTTTTGCGCCATGGCTAATCGCAAGTTCTCACCCGATTGATTATTGCTTCTATCCCACGGGTGCACGTTTCCAAACATGTTGTACTTAATATCAGTTTTGTAGTTTAACTCTTCACGCAAATAGTAATTAATAGCGGGCGTGAACGAATGAAGCCATGATGTTAGCTCAGCCCAATAGTCAGGGCGGTCGCCGCTTTGCTTAGCATCTATACCTAAATAGCGGCTGTCTAAACGACCTAGCGTCTTCCCTTCGTCGCGCAGTAAGTCTTTCCAGAAAAATGCAGTGCTCACGTCTAAGTTGTTTTGCGCAATAGACGCTTCACTTAACCCAGAATAGCGTGCCATTTGCGTTAACACATCTCGCTTTTCCGTTTCACCAATGAAGCCACCTTTGGCCAGAGCAGGAATAAGCGTATTGATGGTGAAGTCTTCAACTTCAGGCAATAGCTCAGTAAGATCTTTGTTTTGCAACGCGGGTTCAAGCTTATTGTGATACCACGCCGCGGCAGCAAAATAAGGCAGTCGATTAGCGGCTTTTACCGGCCCGTTGCGCTCTATACCAATATCGGTTGGCGATACAAGCACAACGCCGTTTAAGTACATCCATTGGCGATTTTGAAGCTCTAATGCTAATCCTGACACACGCGTCGTGCCGTAACTTTCACCGATAAGATATTTAGGTGAACGCCAGCGATTATTACGCGTTACAAAAGTATTCACCCAGTCTGCCAAATAGCTAATATCGGCATTTACACCAAAGAACATTTTCTGCTGTTCATCTTGCGATGGCATGCTGCCGTCAGCTTTAGGCAGCACGCGGCTGTACCCTGTATTCACTGGGTTAACAAACACAATGTCAGCCACATCCAAAATGGAGTAAGGATTGGTTTGAACACCATAGGGCTGAACTGGATAGCCTTCATCGTCAATATTAAGAATACGAGGGCCTGTGTAGGCTACATGCATCCACACTGACGCAGAGCCTGGACCACCGTTAAAAGAAATAATAAGCGGGCGCTCAGTATTCTCTTTTACGTCAGTGCGCTGATAGTAAGTGTAAAACAAAGTGGCAACCGCTTCGTCTTTACTGTTCCAAACCGGTTGAGTACCCGTGGTAGCACTGTACTTTACGCGCTTGCCTAGGATTTTAGTTTCGTGCTCTGTCACTACACTGCTATCAATTTTTATTGAACGAGCATGGGCAGATGCGCTTTCTTCTTGCGCTGAAGCACTGGTAGTTAAGCTTACAAAAGCAATTAAGGCTGCCGTTAACCATGCTAGGGTCGCGTGCGATTGCGCTTTGTGTTTATTTTTACCCAGACTTAATAATACGGGCGATGTATTTCTAACTAAGGATTGAATATTCATCATTATTATCTTTGAGTGTCGTTAATTTTATCTTTTTTGTGTTGTCTTTGTATTGCACGCTTTACTATATCGCTGTTCACATGACAGCTTAGCAATGAACGACAAAACGACCAATTTCTTCGATACATTTCTGTAACACGGTTAAGCCTTTCAAATATTCTCAGGGCCATTGATTTTTATGTGTGTAATGAGTTCAGGGAAAAACGTTAAGAATCTCGCTTCAATCTCGTCTCTGTTCGCATTAATATCATCCACAGCAAGATGAAACGTGTTGGGAAAACGAATACGTTTAGCAACCACAGTAATCGCCTTAGCAATGCCCTCTTCCTTAGCATAACCTTCAAACCAGTCATGGGTTATCATATGCCCGACACTGTGCTGCATCGTTCTTGGCATAGTGGGCAATCGCTGTTCTAACAATGCGAAACTTTGTTCCCTGAATTCGTCAAAACCCTGTGTTGTAAACGACGCCCAATGTTTAATTAGCAAGTGATCGAAGTAGATATCCAGCGCCACAGGTGCAAAGCGCCGACGACTTTTATGAAATAACGCCTTTGCTGCTAAGACGCTGGTATGACTGTCGGTGAACCTATCGACTTCATAGTGGTTTTTAAGACCTAGCCGTACCGCTTGTCCAAACTCTTTAATATCAACACCCCGCCTGAAATCACCGAGTAGGTTACCGAATTGAGAATCGGCAGTTGGTCGGGCTAAGAAAAGATGGGCAAGATAATTCATTTTGTAATTTATTGGCCTCTATTTTAAGTTGTAAGGGCTTGTAGGTATCAAGTAAAATTACGGTTCAATTCAGATACGCTGAATTTTGTGCTTTTATAAACCGAAACTGCCGAAACTAGCGTTGGCAGCAGCCAAATTCAAATGTAACTGAAAAACCGTAGCACTTAAAATTGAGTTTCAACATGTCTGTAATTTCCACTTCTGAAGTCACGTCTCTACTTTCACCAATCAATGCCTTTTTACATTGCGAGACGCCACAGTCGTGGATAGACGAAGCGCAGAAAGAGGAAAACCTTCGCGTTATCCTTACTGACCACCTAATTTGCGAGCTTAAAGCGGCTCAGTCGGCTATGTACCTACTTCGCCGCTATGTAGCCGATGAGGAAACCAGTAAGGTATTGCTGGGCTGGTTGAAACCTTACGAAGACTTCACTTACCGCCACGAAGGCGATTGGCAATCGCTTAATACTAAGCACCTTTCCAAAAATGTATTTAACACTGAAGGGCTAGACCCTTTTAAAAAAGACATGCTTGATAAAATGGTCATGCTAATTAAAGAAGAGCTTCATCATTTTTACCAAGTGCTAGAAATTATGCACGAGTTGGGGTTTGAATATAAGTCGGTAACATCCAGTCGTTACGCCAATGGCTTGTTGCGTCACGTACGCACTTACGAACCTGAAAAGCTTGTCGACAAGCTCATTTGTGGTGCCTACATTGAAGCGCGCTCCTGTGAACGCTTTGCCAAACTTGCGCCGTATGTTTCCGAAAATTTAGGCAAGTTCTATGTGTCGCTGTTGCGCTCTGAGGCCAGACACTTTGAAGACTACCTAACGCTGGCTGGGCAAATCGCTAAAACCGATATTTCAGAGCGCGTTGCCCACTTCGGAAGCGTTGAAAAATCGCTGATTGAAAGCGACGATGACGAATTGCGTTTCCACTCAGGTGCACCACGCTAAAGTTAACGCTTTGCATCCGTTTATAAATTAATCAATTTATATTGACGGCTTAGTCATTCTGCTGCACACTCAATTTGTAAACATATTGTTAACGGCAGTGTTTAGCGCTTTGCGCTATGTTTGTGTCTCCTTGGTTTTACGGTTAGTCCGTGTGTTCTCCCTGCCTCACAACAATATTTTTTAAAATAATAACGTTGGTGAACAAGGCAGGACTTTATGATTTTGAATCATTTAATTGGTATTTACACTCATCCAAAAGAAGAGTGGCAAACCATTGATACCAAACACGAAACCTATTTTTACGCGCTTACCCATATCGCTTTTATATCTCTCATTCCTTCACTCGTGGCCTATTATTCCAGTGCCCATACTGGCTGGAGAATCGGCGCAGGTGACATAATTCGCCTTAGCGAAAATACCGCCATTATGATGGGTATAGGCATGTATTTTGGCTTGATTGCAGGCGTGGTCGCATTGGCTGTACTTATTCATGAGTTGGCTAAAGCGTTTGATGCGACGCCAACTTATACGCAGTCGCTGGAACTTGCGGCCTACACGGCTACACCGTTGTTTATGGTGGGCTTCGCAGGTCTTTACCCAGAACTCTGGGTAGTGATGACGGCGCTGTTAGTCGGTATTAGCTATTCGGTATACCTGCTCTACTCTGGCGTGCCAATTTTGATGCATATGCCAGAAGATAAAGGGTTCATTTATTCAAGCTCGGTAGTGACATGTGGGCTAGTATTGCTCGTTATTCTAATGACAGGTTCAGTTTTGGTGTGGGGACTGTCTGGCGGGCCAGTATTTGTTCACTAGCCTCTTTCATTGAAATAAAGCATTAAAAAAGCCGCTTTAAAAAGCGGCTTTTTGTTATATCAAAGAGCGTCTTACATTAATCAGCGGCATCAATATTATGCACATCAAGGTTGCTAAGCTCTGCTTGCACCACTGGCGCTTTTCTTGACGCTTCACCGCGCGACATATCAATTCGCTCAAGGTACTCTTGGTCGATATCCGCAGTAATATAGTTACCATCAAAAACAGACGTTTCAAAACGCTGAATAGTTTCGTTCTCTTCGCGAACGGCATCTACTAAGTCAGAAATGTCTTGGAAGATAAGGCCATCTGCTTGGATAAGCTCTGCAATTTGATCTATTTCACGACCATAAGCAATCAGTTCGTTTGCCGATGGCATATCAATACCATACACATTTGGGAAACGAATTTCTGGAGCAGCTGACGCAAAGTATACTTTCTTCGCACCTGACTCACGCGCCATCTCAATGATTTGACCCGATGTAGTACCGCGCACGATAGAGTCATCGACAAGTAGTACACTCTTACCTTTAAACTCAGATGAGATTGCGTTTAGCTTACGGCGTACTGATTTTTTACGCATGGTTTGGCCAGGCATAATGAAAGTACGTCCAATGTAGCGGTTTTTAACGAAGCCTTGGCGATATGGCAAATCCAGTGTGTTTGCGATTTGAAGCGCCACATCCATCGACGTTTCAGGAATAGGAATAACCACGTCGATATCCAGATCTGCCCATTCGCGCTTAATTTTTTCACCTAGCTTACGGCCCATGTTTACACGCGATGCATAAACTGAAATGCCATCTATGAAGCTATCTGGGCGAGCAAAATAAACAAACTCAAAGATACACGGAGAGGTTACTGGATTCTCGGCACACTGTCTGGTGTGCAGTTGACCCTCTTCGGTAATGAATACCGCTTCACCTGGCATTACATCGCGTACAAACTGGAAGCCAACAGCATCAAGCGCCACGCTTTCAGATGCCACCATCCATTCCTCACCCAGCTCGCTCATACGCTTACCGAGTGCTAGAGGACGAATACCGTGCGGGTCGCGAAACGCTACAATACCTTGGCCGATGATGGCCGCAACAACTGCGTAGGCACCACGAATTTTCTTATGAACTTTCGTTACCACTTCAAAAATGTGTTCGGCACTTACGCTTAAACCTGCTACCTGCTGCAGTTCATGCGCAAGAATGTTAAGCAATAATTCTGAATCTGAGGTGGTGTTGATGTGGCGGCGTGCAATGCGGAATACTTCTTCCTGTAGCTCATGGGCGTTGGTGAGGTTGCCGTTATGAGCAAAGGCAATACCAAACGGCGAGTTCACATAAAACGGTTGCGCCTCTGCAGAGCTTGATGTACCCGCGGTAGGATAGCGAACATGGCCAATACCCATGTTGCCAGACAGCCTCTTCATATGACGCGTATGGAAAACATCTCGAACCAAACCATTTGCCTTACGCAAATTAAACATATTTTGGTCGATAGTCATTATGCCTGCGGCATCCTGTCCACGGTGTTGAATAACCGTTAGACCGTCGTACAGTGACTGAGCTACGGGCGTTTTACCAACTATTCCGACTATACCACACATGTGCGTTACCTATTTCAAGCGGGATTTAAGAAACTGGAGGAGTCTTTCACATAGCTGAAAAACCACTCAATGATGACACCAAACTCTGGAATGAGTACCGATGCTTGCCACCAATCTGAGGAAGCTGCACCAGTAAAGGTATCCATAAAAAAGAGCAATGCGCTAACTATAAGCACGCCACGCAGTGCGCCAAAAACTATACCGAGGGCCCTATCTGTTCCAGACAGCCCTGTTGCCTGAACCAATTGGCTAATCACGTAATTGATCATGCCGCCAAGAATGAGCGTGGTGACAAACAATGCTGCAATTGCAGCACCGTTTTTTAAGTAAGGATCGTCAATGGCTGTGAAGTAAACGGCGAGGTCAGCGTAGAAATTGCTTGAAATAAAGAGTGCAGCAAACCATACCACTAACGAGATGGCTTCTTTAACAAACCCTCTGATCAGGCTTATTAAGGTAGATACCGCAATGATACCCAGTATGGAAAAGTCTACCCAGTTCATCGTCTCTTTATTGCGTTGATGTTGCTTTTTATCGTAAAGCAACGAGCCTTTGGCGAGATGGCGCGCATTCTAACAGAAGATAAAAATATTACTAGTCTGTAATACCAATCCCTGTTGCTCTGTCCGTGCTTAATTCGACAAGCACCAGGAACAATGCGCACTATTCAACTTTGAACGTAGTGACCTTACCTTTAAGACTCGTGAGTTCCTTTAAGTGAGGTAGTGCCGATTCCAGTTTTTTCTTGTCTAAATCTGGGCCAACGAAAACTTTATTAAGCGGGCCAGAACTGGTTTGAATTTTGCGACTAAACGCACGATACCCAGCCTTTTCCAGTTTCGTCAGCAGTGCCTTCACGTTTTTCTCGTGTCGGAAGCTGCCAAGTTGAATAACCCAACCAGCGTCATCGTCTGCGGCACTTTTTGTATTAACCACCGTTTGGCTTGCTAGATTGTCTTCTTCAAAAGTTTTCACCGCTGGCGCTTTTGCGGTAGTGGCTTCACCTGCACGACCACTTTCCCCTGTGCCAGAAGAATCCAAATCATCATCTAATGCCGTTTCATCTTGAATTTCAACCGCTGGCACCGCAGCTTTCGCCACGCGCTCTGATGGAAAAGATTCTGGCTCTACGATGGGCTTTTTAGGCGGATTAGCAGGTACAGAGACAAAAGGTTCTCTGTTTGTTTGCTTTTTGCCATCAAGAAAGTCTGGTAAAAAGATTACCGCTAGGGCGACAACAATAATTGTCCCCACCAGTCTATTCTTTAATGCCGATGTCACTGTGCTCTCCTGCTTGAATACACGGTTTTACTCTACAAGGCGCGTGTTAGTTTTGCTCAGCAAGCACGTCTGCTACGGTAACAAAAGAACCAAAAACGAGAATAAGTTCACCAGTTTGATAATCTGCAAGCGCGCGCTGATATGCCGAGGTCACGTCCTGAAACGTGTCTATATTCTCTATGGTTGTGCCGGCATTAACAAGTGCATTTTCAAGTACTTCTGCCCTGCAGCCCCGAGGACCACTCGTTGACGCTACGTACCACTTGGCATTAAGTGTCGCCAGTGGCGCTAAGGTCTCTGCAATAGACTTATCTTTTAGCATGCCCACCACAACGCGCATTTGGCTTACATCGTAACGGTTTAGCCAATCTTGCATAGCTGTCGTCGCTTGTGGATTATGGGCAACGTCTACAACTACTAACGGGGAATCACTGATAGTCTGCTGGCGCCCCGGCATGGTGGTGTTCTCAATAATATCTCTTACCACGCTTTCTTCGGGCAGCAAATCTAGTAGCTCCAGCGCGGCCAACGCTGTACTCGCATTTTGAAGTGGAATTTTAGGGTAAGGTAGCGACGTATAACTATTGCCCTTCCCTTTCCAGCTCCACTCACTGTAATCACTTGCTACCACTGTTTCGAAATCTTGTGTAGCCCAACGTACGTTAGCTTGTAGCTCGTTAGCCACATCGTAAAGCGATGATGGAGGAAACAGCTCACCAACCACTGCGTTGCCGCTTTTGCGCATAATGCCCGCTTTTTCCCGAGCAATTTTTTCGCGGGTATTACCAAGCCAATCTTGATGGTCAAGATCGATAGTCGTAATAACAGCTAGATAGGGGTCAATAATGTTGGTGGCATCCAAACGTCCGCCTAGGCCCACTTCAAGAATGACCACATCAACATCCCATGACTGCATCATTTTCATGGCAGCCAGTGTACCGAACTCAAAGTAAGTTAGAGTAATAGGTTCGCCACCCGTGTCTTTTCGCGCGCTTTCAACAAACTCAAATGCATTCACAAATTCATCGGCAGGAGGTAATTCACCGTTGTAACGCACGCGTTCACGATAGTCGGTTAAATGGGGTGAACTGTATACCGCAACACTTTTTCCTTGCGATAGCATGGCCTGTTCGAGTAAGCGACACGTTGTGCCTTTACCGTTAGTGCCTGCAACAGTAATAACCAAAGACTGGCTAAGCGAAAGTCCCATGGCATTGGCCACCGCTTTCACTCTGTCTAGCCCCATATCGATGGCGCTAGGATGAATAGATTCTAGGTAGGATAACCACTGGCTCAGGCTTTTTTGCGAAGATGAAGACGCTGAAGCGTTTTCTGCGTGTGGCGCTGAGCCAGTATTTAGATTGTTTTCGTTATTCACTAATTCTTATAATGCAACTTAACCAACAGGCTGTGTAATCTATCACGCATATCTCTGCGGTCAACAATCATATCAATTGCACCTTTCTCAACAAGGAACTCACTGCGTTGGAAACCTTCAGGCAGCTTTTCTCTTACTGTTTGTTCGATTACGCGAGGACCCGCAAAGCCGATTAGCGCTTTTGGCTCGGCTACGTTTACGTCACCAAGCATTGCCAAACTTGCAGATACACCACCCATTGTAGGGTCTGTAAGTACACTAATATAAGGCAGGCCTTTCTTACTCATTTTAGCAAGCGCTGCAGATGTTTTAGCCATTTGCATTAGCGACATCAGTGCTTCTTGCATACGCGCACCGCCACTAGCACTAAAGCAAATAAGCGGCATATCGTTTTCTAAGCATGCATTAACAGCAGCAACGAAGCGAGCACCTACAACCGATGCCATTGAGCCGCCCATAAACGCAAACTCAAAACACGCAACCACTACCGGCATACCTTTTAGCTTGCCCTGCATTACCACTAGCGCGTCTTTCTCGTTCGTTGCCTTTTGTGCAGCAACGATACGGTCTTTATAGCGCTTAGAGTCTTTAAACTTAAGTACGTCTTGCGGCTCGTGCTCTGCACCTAACTCAACGCGATCGCCATCATCTAGGAACGCATCGATACGGCGGCGTGCCGTAATACGCATGTGATGGTCACATTTAGGGCAAACTTCCTGAAGTTTTTCCAGTTCGCTCTTATACAGCACTGCTTGGCATGAACCACACTTCGTCCAGATACCCTCTGGTACGTTACCTTTGGTTGATGTTTGCGTGCGAGGAAGAATTTTTTGAATCCAGCTCATGGAAATTGAATCCTTTGTTTTTTGTTTGCCGACCGTGACGATTGATGTTTGTTCATACTTGTGGCCAACAACACATTAATTTTTTAAGTTTCATACTGTATTACAAAGAAAAAATACGTAACACAATAGAACAGCTACCTAATATAGCGCGCTATTAGACCACAATACAACGAAATGGAAAAAACAAAACTGGTCTTAGAAGTTGGCAAGGGATGATTTGAAGATACATGCTTCAATACAACCTGAGTTAACTGCTAGATGATGTGCAACTAACTCAGATTGAAAAATTTAAAGACGAAGGTAGATAGATTAGGCCTCTGGAAGGAATAGCGGCCCTAAAGGCGGTTTAGGCAAACCGTGCTCGTCAGGGTATGTGACGTCAACCAAGTACAACCCATTTGGCTTCGCCGTAGCTGCAGATTTACTTCTGTCTTTCAGGCTTAACAAGTGAGCTATCCAATTTACATCTTGCTCCCCTGCCCCAATCTCAACAAGCGCGCCCGTGATATTGCGAACCATATGATGCAAGAAAGCATTGGCGCGAATATCGATAATAACGTATCGCCCTTGGCGATATACGCTTACATCAGTAACGTTGCGAAATGGCGTTTTACTTTGGCAAAGCGCTGCGCGGAACGAGGTAAAGTCTTGCTCGCCTAGCAAGGCTTGTGCGGCAACATGCATTTTTTTCTCATCTAATTCGCGGTGAATATGGGTAACACCGGAATGGAGAATAGCAGGACGCATTTTCGCATTATGAATAACGTAACGATAGCGGCGATGGGTAGCAGAAAAACGTGCATGGAAGTCATCGCTGACGTTCTTTGCCCAGGTAACAGCAACAGAGTTAGGCAGATTCGCATTTACGCCGAGTGTCCAAGCGCGCTCTGAGCGTGGTGCATCACAGTTAAAGTGAACCACTTGCCCAGTAGCATGTACACCAGCATCGGTACGTCCAGCGCATTGCACTTCAATGGGTTCGTTGGCTACTGTCGATAGTGCCTTTTCAAGATGTTCCTGAACACTTGGTACTTCACGCTGGCGTTGCCATCCGTATACAGCAGCACCGTCGTATTCAATCCCTAAGGCAATTCGCCCCATATCTGTATTACCCCGTTTCTGAAAAGGCGCTAAGTGTAGTCATGTCGCTTGCAACATGCAATGCCGCTAATACGCAAAACTCTTTTAGGTCATAGAAAATAAATGTACATCACCTAAAACAAAAACGGCCTGTATATCTTGTAAATATACTGGCCGTCCAAAATCTCAAACGAGAGCGCGGTTATGCGCATAGGAGCAAACTACTTAAGCAATATTCGCTAAAATCGATGCGGCTTCCTGTTTTTGCTCTTCGCTACCCTCTTTCATTACTTCTTCAAGCAACTCTTTTGCAGCGTCCACATCGTCCATTTCAATATAAGCGCGAGCTAAGTCCAGGTTAGCGTTCTGCCCTGCGTCTTTATCTATATCAATCACCGTGTCTTCATCAGATACACCTGTGAAGTCAGATAAACTTACATCAAGATCTAGCGCTTGGCTATCTGGGTCAATAGCGTCTGCATCATCGCCATCGTCCATTAAAGCCTCTACATCAAGGAAGTCTTCTGGTGGCGTTTGCGCGTCACTTTCACTGTCGACATCACTAAGTAAGGCGGCAAGATCTAAATCAGGGTTATCGAGTTTAAGATCATCCTCTTGAGCCTTTTCAGTCTCAACGGATTGAGCCTCTTGTTCGTCCTCTTCAATTTCAGTTGGCGTGGCAATATCCAATTCCACATCATCTGGAATTTCAAGGTCGTCTAATGCAAGTTCCGAATCATCTTCTTCAAGGGCGAAAGTATCTTCGTCGTCTTCTTGCTCAGACTCAAAAGCACCATCTTCGTCTAGCTCAAAGGTTTCATCTTCTTCGTCTAGTTCAAACGTATCATCGCTTTCGTCGAATCCAAGGTTGTCGTCACTCCCTTCTAACTCGAATGTGGCTTCATCATCTTCCTGCTCAAGTTCGAAAGTATCTTCACTCTCTGCTGAAGATGCTTCTGGATCCTGACCGTCGTCATCACTTTCAATTTCACTGGTGTCGACATCACTTGTATCAACAATAGCGTCTGACTCAAGACTTTGAAGAAGCTCATCGAATTCCGCACTGTCAAGATCGTCAAGAATCTCGTTGTCGTCTACATGATCGTCGTCATCGGAAGCAGACAGCCAGTCGTCAAGGCCAGGAACATCGTCAAGTTCGTTAAAGTCTTCTTCGCTGTTCTTATCTGAATCGCTTTGGTTTAAATCAGTTTCTTCAGGTGAACTCGATTCTTCAGCAGAACTAGATTCTGATGATATTTCGTCACCTTCATCTTCACCGTCTACTACACCGTCAATTTCTTGCTCTAATTCAAAGCTTTCTACTTCGTCATACGCAGCGTTTAACAGGCTGTCGTCGTATTCATCACTGTCTTCTGCTGAAGCATCTTCCGCTGGCTCTGTTGGCGCTGAGGGCTTTTCCTGCGCTGATGGCTCTTCCGTATCCATCTGACTGAACGAAGGAATATCATCCATCATCTGTCTTTCAAACGCTTCAATAGCGTCATCTAGTGGATCGTCTGACGTTTGCCCTGCCTTTTCTTCAGCGTCTTCATCGACAGCGTCGAGCTCTGGCTCTAAGCCTGTTTCTGGCTGTAGTTCTGCCTCGGCTTCCGTTTCTAGCTCTACTTCATCTTCCGAGTCGGTTTCAGGCTCAGCTTCGAATTCTAGCTCTGATTCTGGCTCTGGCTCAGATTCAAGTTCCGCCTCTAATTCAGGCTCAATCTCAGTGTCTTGTTCTGCATCTACTTCAGTGCCAAACTCTGGTTCACCTTCGGCTTCCGCCTCTAGCTCTACTTCATCTTCCAAGTCGGTTTCAGGTTCAACTTCAGTTTCAGGTTCAACTTTTTCTTCTGGTTCCTGGTCTTGTTCTGTTTCAGAATCAATATCCTGTTCTACTTCAGATTCAGATTCAGCTTCAAATTCTAGCTCTGATTCCGGCTCCGGCTCAGATTCAAGTTCCGTTTCTAGTTCAGGCTCAATCTCAGCGTCTTGTTCTGCTTCTATTTCAGTGCCAAACTCTGGCTCTGAATCTAGTTCTGACTCTGGTTCACCTTCGGCTTCCGCCTCTAGCTCTACTTCATCTTCCAAGTCGGCTTCAGGTTCAGCTTCAGTTTCAGGTTCAACTTTTTCTTCTGGTTCTTGGTCTTGTTCTGTTTCAGAATCGATATCCTGTTCTAATTCAGATTCAAGCTCAGGCTCAGCTTCAAATTCAAGCTCTGACTCCGTCGCTGGTTCAGACTCAAGTTCCGTTTCCAGTTCAGGCTCAATATCAGCGTCTTGTTCTGCTTCTACCTCAGTGCCAAACTCCGGCTCTGAATCTAGTTCTGACTCCGTTTTACCCTCGGCTTCCGTCTCTAACTCTACTGCATCTTCCGAGGCGGCTTCAGGCTCAGCTTTTTCTTCTGCTTCTTGGTCTTGTTCTCTTTCAGAATCGAAATCCTGTTCGAATTCAGATTCAGAATCAGCTTCAAATTCTAGCTCTGATTCCGGCTCCGGCTCAGACTCAAGTTCCGCTTCTAGTTCAGGCTCAATCTCAGCATCTTGCTCTGCTTCTACTTCATCTTCAAAGTCAGCTTCTCGCTCAGCTTCTGCTTCTGACTCGCTCAAAGCTTCAGGTTCGAACTCTGAATCTGTTTCATCATCAGGTTCTATTTCAGACTCAAGCTCAGAAAGTAGCTCGTCTGTCAGCAAATCTACATCTTCACTGCTTTTAGATTCTTCAGCTTCTAGTTCAGCAAGTAACTCATCAGTTAGCGGGTCGCTAAAATCATCTTCGCTAGCACCTTCTTCATCGCTTTCAGGCGTTTCAAGGTCTACGTCTTCATCGTGAGCTTCAGGACTAACTTCAGGCTCGCCATCTAACTCTGCTTCAAGCTCTGCAAGTAGTTCATCAGTAAACGGATCGTCAAAATCACCTTCCTCATCGGATTGAGTAGGTAACTCGCTAGAAGCGCTTTCATTAAGCTCTTCATCATCTGAGGGCAGTTGATCCGCTGAAGGCATTTGATCCGCTAAAGGCTCTTCAGCAAGCTCATCTTCCGCCTGTAGCTCAGCAATAAGCTCATCGGAAAGAGGGTCACTGAAGTCCGCGTTAGTTTCGATTTCGTCGGTGACTATTTCGTCTAAATCGTCGGTAATGGCATCAAGACTCTGAATAGACTGCGGCGACGGCGAAGAAGTTGTTATTTCTTCCTCAAGATCATCCTCGTCTTCGTCATCTTCTTCACCTAGGCCACCCATCATTTCGATTTGCTCAATTTCATTTAACAAATCGTCTGTGATTTTATCAATTTCTTTATTTTGCTGATTAATCTCGTCGTCGAGCTTGCTTAGCATATCCTCATTGATAAGGTCGTCATTGCTGTCTAGCTCATCAGTAAGACCTGCATCAACGCCGTGCTCTTCTAGCAAATCGTCAATACTGATTTCAGGCTTATCGTCCTCATCTTCTACGGTTGGCAAAGAAGAAACACTTTCTGTTTCTTCGTCAGCGTCAGATAAATCATCAACTGAGCTGGCAAGCAACGCGTCGATATCGTCTTCATCAACATTGTCAGATTCAGCGGTTCCATTGACCTCAGCCAGTATGTCGTCAGGGTCTATGTCGCCCGACTCATCTAGCTCATCACTCTCAAGTTCTGCCGCGTCTTGGCTTTGTACATCATCAAGCAAGTCATCAATGTCAAAATCATCGGCATCTGTCGATGCAGCCTCGTCAGCAACTTCCGTCTCTGGCTCGCTTTCATCGGCAGCATCTTCATCAAAGATGTCGTCATCCCCTGACAGGTCGAAGCCTTCAAGGTCGTCAGTGTCGTTTTCGTTTAATACTTTATCTGACAGGTCATCGTCATCAAACAGACTATCTAGTTCACTTTGATCAAGCTCATCATCGCCAGCTTCAAACAAGTCATCACTGCCATCGTCTGGCACCAACATGTCGTCTTCAAGGTCGGCGAAGGTTTCTAGTTCGTCATCTAGGCTGTCTTCTAAATCTGAGGTAAGTACGTCATCAAGTAGGTCGTCGTCATTGAACAAGTCATCATCTGACAACTCTGCTTTATCATCAAAGTCAGGGGCCAGTGCACTTGAAAGATCGCCAATGTCAGAATCAGGTACCGGCACTTCATCGTTATCGGCTGTAATCGTAGGTCCAGCCGCAGGCGCTTCGTCAGGCTTACTATTACGTTTTAGCAGCCACATGATAAGACCACCAACTAACAATAGTGACAGAATTGCCGAGCCTATAATTAGACTGAGTGGGCTGGTAAGTGCGCTTAAAAAAGAAGACTGCTTTTCTGCTTCGCGCTGCGCTTGCTCGGCCTTGATCATGTCGAGCAATTCTTGCTGAAGCGCCACTTGCATATCTAGTTGGCTCTTAACATCACCTTCGACTTGCCCACGCAAGGTTTCTAGTTCGCCATTAACGGCCTCAACACGCTCGTACAAACGTCTGTTTTCGTTAAGAATCGCTTCAACATTTTCCAGTGAGGCTGCAAACTGCATACGCAGTTCGTCAAATTGTCGGGTTTGCTCCTGATCTAAGCGAGTGATTTTCTGCTCAATATCAGTTTGGGTTTGCGTCAAGTCTTGTTGATTGACTAAAGGCGATGCAGGCTTGATATTTCTTACGCTACTGCCGGGCTTATTAAGCAATTCAGCAAATGCTCTATCATCCTGCTCAGCGCGCATCTGGGCTTTTTGCTTATCAATTCTGGCAATATAGCGCTCTGATGGTAGCTTTAATACCGCACCATCAACTAATAAATTTAAATTGCCGTTTTCAAATGCGTTTGGATTGAGCTCGTAAATGGCGGTCATAACCTGATATACGCTCAGGTTATTGTTTTGGCGATAGCGCTCAGCAATGCGCCATAGGGTATCGTTGGCGTCGATGGGCCCATATTCCAGGCCCGAATACTGATCAGTTGCGTCTTTGGGACCTTTTAAGAAGGTAGCGCGTTCTTGTGCATCTACAGTGATAATAGGGCCAGACAAACAAAGTGTTAGTAAAAGTAAGCCCGTCAAATGCAATTTCATAGCAGTCCTATATGCCCTCAAGCGTCTTTACCACCCGAGACGTATGGGCGGATTTTCTAGCCAATCAGTACGGAAGAAAATATTGGCTTTTATTTTTATTCTTAAGCCACCTTGAAACCATTAATAATCAAGCCAGCGTTTTACAGTCTTTTTGAACTTAGCAGTAAGATTTATTTGCGCTTTATAGAGTTCTTACCCTTCGCCTAAGTATCTGACTAAGTATTGTTTTTAACGTTGTTCTATTCCTAACTTTACAAACTATAAACCAGTTATTAAGGGTGATCTAGTTAGACAGTAGTATTGAAGCGCTCTAATGCTCAAATTTTCGCTAAAAACCGTCATTCAGTAGCTTCGAGTGCTGTCTTTCTATCCCGTTGAACAGTGCTGCTTCATTGCAACAGGCATTGCCCTTTCATTGCGTATCGGCAAGCACAGAAAAATGTTTACCTTTTCCTGTGCTTATCCGATTAATCAGAGGCTGTGTCTCTGTAGAGCATTTACAAGTAGTCGCGAATAAGTGTCTCAGCAATTTGAATGCTGTTTGTCGCTGCACCTTTGCGAATGTTGTCTGACACCACCCACAAATTTAAACCACAAGGATGAGTAATATCATTCCTGATACGCCCTACATGCACAATGTCGTTGCCGCTAGCGCTGCTTACTTGCGTTGGGAATTGCTCATTTCCGTCGTAAACTGTTACGCCTGGCGCATCGGCTAAAAGCTCTTTAACATGCTGCGCATCTATTGGCGAACGTGTTTCAAGGTGAATGGCCTCAGCATGTCCGTAGAAAACCGGCACGCGCACAGCCGTCGCGTTTACCAAAATACTTTGATCGCCCATGATTTTTTGGGTTTCCCACAGCATTTTCATTTCTTCTTTGGTGTAGTCGTTTTCTTGGAATACGTCGATTTGAGGTATGACATTAAAGGCAATTTGGCGACTAAACGACTCTGGCTTTACTTCACGTGCGTTTAGCAAACCTGCGGTTTGTTTAGCCAGTTCTTCCATGGCTTCTTTACCTGCACCAGAAACTGACTGGTATGTGCACACGTTAATACGGTCAATACCAACAGCGTCTTGAATAGGTTTAAGTGCAACCAACATTTGAATGGTTGAGCAATTTGGGTTCGCAATAATGTTTCTATTGCGAAATTCTGCCAGTGCATGGGCGTTAACTTCTGGCACCACAAGTGGGATATCTGGCTCGTAACGAAACTCTGAAGTATTGTCGATAACAATACAGCCTTCCTCTGCCGCTAGCGGAGCAAATTTTGCAGAAATGCTGCCTCCAGCTGAGAAAAAGCCAAATTGCACTAATGACCAGTCGAAATCATCAGCATCTAATACTTCAATGTCTTCGCCTTTAAACGACACGGTACTACCTGCTGAACGTTTACTGGCAAGCGGATACAAACGGTTTACCGGAAAGTCTCGCTCTTCTAATAGTTCAATCATGGTTTGGCCCACTAAACCTGTGGCGCCAAGTACCGCTACGTCAAACGCTTGCGACATAATGCTTTATGCTCCTAATGTAAAAAAAACTAAACCAGACTTACGTGAAAGCCCAGTTTGGTGAATGTGTCTTGGATTTGCTTACTGGTGTTTTTTGGCAAGTGTAACGCATAGGCGCTGCACTCGCGACGCACTCTGTATTGCTTGCGCAATGTAGAGAACGTATTTGCTATGTGTGTCTCTGGCGTTTCATTATGGCCTGACGCAAACGCGTTTCGCGTTATCTCATCGTCAATAGCTACATCATACACATTGTGGAATACGGCAATGAGATCCTCAACCGACAACCGCACCGCCTCAGGCGAATTTAACGCAACTTTGATCGGATTGGTTTTCTCTAAAAAGTCGCTAAGCACTTTGTCTGGGGCTTTGCCCACTACGTCACAAATTTGCTCGTAAATCATTTGCGTACCGCGCACTTTGCCTTCTACAGAGTGCCCCGCGATATGTGGTGTAACGAACCAAACATAGTCAAATAATGCTGTATTTATGGCAGGCTCATTGTCGAATACGTCGAGTACCACCGTTGGCGGTTTTTCACCTCGAAGTACGCTAAGTAGTGCCACTTCATCAATAACCTCACCCCGGCATGCATTTATAAGCAGCTGGTTTGACGTTAATCCTTCCAGAAACGCTTCGTCTATCATCTGATATGTAGGATATTCGCCGCCTTTAATAAAAGGCACGTGAAGCGAGATAACATCGCACTTTGCTATTTGCGCTAAGTCTACAAATGACTGACCGTTATGCTCCTTCTTACCAGATTTTGCTAGCGCTTGCTGTAGCGGTGGGTCATACAGACAGTGTTTAACGCCAATTGCCATTAAAATTCTTGATAATGCAGTTCCCACATTACCAGCACCTACTATTCCCACTGTCGCATTATATAAATCGAGCTTTTGGGCTTTTTGCGCGTGCAGCAAAACACTCAACACGTACTCGGCAACCGCTACGGCATTACAGCCTGCTGCACTGCTATGCATAATTCCCACCCTATCTAAATGCGTTTTATCTAGATGATTGGTCCCCGCTGTTGCCGTAGTAACAAACTTAAGCTTGTTAGCGCTGGTCAGCAGTTCAGGGGTAACCTTGGTGGTAGAACGCAACGCAAGAATATCTACATCGCGCAGCATTTCAGGCACAAGAGATTGCCATGCATAGGATTCAACCTCACCTACGCTATTAAGGTAATCGGTACCAAACGGAATGGTGTCTTCAAGAAGTATTTTCATGGCGCTAAGTGTACCTTAACTTAGGCTTTTAGTAACCCAGCGCCCCCGATTTATCTTGTCGGTGATTTGTTTAATTTACGTCATTTTGATGAACGTTTGGCCGCAGTATAAGAGAGACGGCCGAAGTTCATACAATCTTTTAAAACGGGAGCGCTTAAAGCAAAGCGCTTAAGCTCTCGTTTTTTGTCCACCTCATCCTTTGCGATCGTGGTATTGGATAACGTTAACTTTAAATAGTTACTTGTCGTAACCAGGGAAACGGCGTTCAACACGTCGTTTAATACCCGGCCAAGCTAACGAGCCACCAGCCTGCCGGGTGACTTGATCGGCCTGTGTACGAATGCCATCTAAAATTGCCGAATGAATTGGAATAAGCGGTTTGCCTGTGGCCTGCGCTTTTAACTGAATTTCACAGGCGCGCTGCATGATAAACATAAATAAAAAGGCATCAGGAATATTGTCTGCACAGGTTAAAAGCCCGTGATTGCGCAAAATCATAAATTGGGTATTGCCTAGGTCGCGAACCAGCCGTGCTTTTTCTTCTGGGTTTAACGCCACGCCTTCGTAGGCATGATAGGAAAGCGACGCCAGCGGAAAAAGCGACTGTTGCGAGTATGGCTGCAACCCTTCTTCTAAAATGGATACCGCCACGCCTTCTGCTGTGTGCAAATGCAACACACATTTGGCATCGTCTCTAGCCTCATGAACAGCGCTATGAATAGTAAAACCTGCCGGGTTAATGTCGTATTCACTTTCCATTACTTTGTTACCGTGAAGATCAACTTTAACCAAGCTTGATGCAGTAACTTCATCAAACATTAAACCGTAGGGATTAATCAAGAAATGGTGGTCAGGCCCAGGAACACGAGCAGAAATGTGAGTAAAAATAAGGTCGTCCCAACCATACATAGCGACTGCACGATAACATGCGGCTAGATCAACACGGGTTTGCCATTCTTCACTGCTAACTTTCGACTTTACTGAATCTGTCATAGCTTTACTCTTTTAACGTACAAATTAATTTCATTTGAGGCGGGTGAGCCCTAGGTGGAAGGCTCGATACCTTGAGCGTTTCAATGAAACTTCCACTTACTTTTTCTTACCGCCTACATTACGCGCAGTAATTGCTATACACTGTCGGATATACGACATTGTAAGAAATTTGTTAAATGGAAAAGTTTAAACCTGTTCTCGCTAGCTCTACTTGGTTTGGCGCGATCCCACCCTATTTGCAGGAAGCCATGTTCGACAAGATGCGCCTAAAACACCTAAAAGCCGGGCAGCAACTGCATGCCAAAGGTGAAGACGGTGTCGGTTTTTACGGCGTATGCGAAGGCCGTTTAAGAGTTGTCACTGTGGGCGTGGATGGTCGCGAAATGCTATTTGCGCTACTGGGCCCCGGCACCTGGTTTGGTGAGATATCGATGTTTGACGACCTCCCTCGTACTCACGACAACTTCTGTGAGACAAATTGCACGGTGGCGATTATTCAAAAGAACGCGTTTAAAGCACTGCTTGAGCAATATCCTGAACTCTACCCGCATTTTACTCGCCTTTTATGCACGCGAGTGCGCAGCGCTTTTCAGTTTATTGACTCAAGCGCAGGGCTTAGCCTTAAGCACCAGCTGGTAAAACGGCTTTTAATGCTTACCACCAGTTACGGTCAGCATTTGCCCAAACATAACGCGATTACACTTACCCTTTCGCAAGAATCTTTAGCGCAAATGATAAATAGCAGTAGGCAAACGGTGAACCAGTTATTAGGTGAACTTCAACAAGAAGGTTTGGTAAAACGGCATTACGGGAAAATCACTATTCCCGAGCCAGATACCTTGTTTAGTCGTTATCAGTTTATTTAACCGAAATAACTAGCTGAATTGCTAAAGAACTTGTGGAATATTAATAAAGTCGTGGAAACGCAAAGAAAAGGAAAGTTCGCGTTGAAAATTTTATCTGCCAGCATAGTTTTGCTTTTATTAGTCGGTTTTCTATATCAGTCATATTCAAGCTATGTCGATTCCACCTCTTTTGACAAGCGTGGAGAAATGATAGATATCGGTGACTATAGCCTGTATGTCGAGGACATTGGAACAGGAAAAGTTACCGTAATTTTTGATGCTGGTATGGGTGATGACTCATCAGTCTGGAACAAAGTAGCAGAGGAAGTCTCACAGTTTTCTCGGGTTATTACCTATGACAGAGCTGGACTTGGGTGGAGTGAGGAAAGCCCGCACGATAGAGACAGTAAAGTCATTGTCGCTGAACTTCACTCGGTTCTAAAAGACAAAGATATTACTGGACCAATTATCCTTGTAGGCCATTCATTTGGTGGGGTTAACATGCAGCGCTATGCCCTTACCTATCCTGAATATATAGCCGCTTTGGTGTTGGTAGACTCTGCCCATGAAGATCAGATAGAGGAGATGCCTCAAACGAATTATCTTCAAAAATACCTTTTCAAATTTGGAATGTGGGCAGCCCCTGTCGGTATTCCCAGGTTGTACCTTTCCAACATTAACCCAGAAGAAAAAGCTAAAAAAAGTACAACCAAACATCAATATACCAGCTTAGATGAAGCCGAATACTTTCCAAGAAGCCTTAGCGAATTAAATGAGTTAACGCCTAACTATGGCGATATGCCCTTGGTGGTTATTGCGCGAAATAAAGCGTCTTCTGAAATAGATAACACGAAAGCTAGAGACCTGGTATGGGCGACCTTGCAAGAAAACATTGCCACGCGCTCTACCAATAGCACAATTATTTTTTCAGGGGCGCGTCAGCATTCCATTCACAAAATGCAGCCTGAAATTGTTATTGAAGCTATCCAAACATTAGCCGAAAGCCTTTAACTAATACGAGAATTACGTAGCGAAACGTCTTCTGAACATTTTCTGAAAACCTAGTAATGACACAACAGATGTCCACTACTACCAACGTGAGCTTACGGTTTTACTAAATCGTATATGGATTTGCACCTGATGGGATATGTTGAGGACCTACATTCGACTGCATCTTTGAGGTCTGCTCAAGACAAGGAAAAGACGGTAAAAAAAATCGCTAGTAGTAATCTATAGAGTCTGTTGGTAATCATAATTATCGAAGTAAAATTAACTCTTTATCGAGATCACTTATCCCACCAAGCTCAATAATTTCCAAAATACAGAGTGAGAGTATTTTTGAAGTCTCATTTAGAATTCGTTTTGGCTCAATTTTACCTATGTCCCTCACCTTGTACTCGTCTTTAATTTTGGCATTATGTACCGCATCAGAACGGATACTGTAAAATGCTTTGAGTTGATTATAATTCTGTACCCTTTCTTCATAGACATCTGAAGATAATCTTGAGCCTAAAAGGCGCACTTGAAGGGAAAGTTGTTCTGAGCTCTCACTTTTGGTCAAGATAGACTCTGCGCACATTCCTAAGTCTATAGCAGCATCAACGGTATCGTTAACATTCATAGCTGATGTTTTGCGTTTAATTGCTAGTTCTATTGAGCCCTGAGTCGCTTCTGGCAGCCTCTCAAACTTTTCAAGCAATATCTGCAAACAGTTCTTATCAATCAATTGGAGTGTTTCTGAGTAAAATGGTCTTTCAACCTGCAAAAATGTTGTTTCATTGCTATCTATAAAACCTGAGCAGGGGGTCGATTCTTCAAACACGCACCACTCCTTCTTTATACAAGCCGCCACCTTTCTTGTAAAAAGTGACAGAAAAAAAGACTTTAAAAGATGACTCTGACTTATCTCAAAAAGCTGATCTTGTGTAACACTCTCAGTGCCTTCGTAACTGCTAAAATTTAAAACATTGCACTCGACTCTCGTCACAATGTAAGCAGGTACCTCACCATGAAAATCCCTCGACTCACCGCGCCAACATAGGTTCATCCTTTCACGTACGCCTTCAGGTAACCCTTCAAATGTACATAAGTACGTTCTCTTATCAAAATAGTATGTTTCACTGGGCATTACTCCCTCGACTAACGATATAACGTATAGAGGCACTATGGGTTTTTCTATAAAATCGAGAAATAATTGAAGTGAGACCTTTGCTCCGACATTGTTAGCTTTGGTACACAACCACTTTGCAAGGTCGAAAGGCGATACTGATTTATGGCTATTAGGTGTCCCCCAACTCCTTTCAAAAACTTCAGAGTAATCCTCTTGGAGAATATCCATTAGTTTTATAGTATGTTTTGAGAAACCTTCTCTTATAAGCCAATCCCGCCACGCAAACATTGGACTTACTGATGATTTAAAGTGTTCGTCCAAACGACACAGATCGATGAGGTTTATTAATTCCTTGTGAGAAGTCTCCATTCTGATTCCATCAAATTGCTTTTTTCAAACTATCCCAAAATCTGCTTTTCCCCACAAGTAAAGTTGACTAAAACAAACATGCTAAAACAATTAGACCACAATTCACTCTTTGTCACCGCGTGATCACAAATGTGTCAATGACTGCAATACGTAGAAAGCCTCAAATTACAATCACTTATGCGGCCTCTTCTAAAACCGCAGGTTTAATCAAAAAAACAGCAACAAAAAAGGGCGTAAACACAAGCACCCACGGTGCTCAGGTTTACGCCCTTTTGTCTTTTTTGAAACTCTTAACTGAAGCTAAAAAGCTTACTGGTTCAAGCGGTTTTAATTAACCGTTATAACGCTGCATAACAAGCGTTGCGTTAGTGCCGCCGAAGCCAAAGCTGTTAGACATAATAGTGTTTAACGTTGCTTCACGTGCTTGGGTAACAATATCTAGCCCTTGTGCCGCGTCGTCCAGTGTGTCGATGTTAATTGATGGCGCAATAAAGTTATGCTCCATCATCAACAAGCTGTAAATAGCTTCGTTTACACCCGCAGCTCCTAGTGCGTGACCTGTCAGTGACTTGGTTGCACTAATAGGTACGCCCGCTTGGCCAAACACTTCTTGAATCGCCGCAAGTTCCTTCACGTCACCTACAGGCGTAGATGTGCCGTGGGTATTCAAGTAATCGATTGGAGCATCGATATTTTGCATTGCCATTTTCATACAGCGAATTGCGCCTTCACCCGACGGCGCAACCATGTCGAAACCGTCTGATGTAGCGCCGTAACCTACTACTTCGCCGTAGATTTTTGCGCCGCGTGCAAGCGCGTGCTCAAGTTCTTCAACAACAACCATACCGCCGCCGCCTGAACTTACAAAGCCGTCGCGTGCTGCGTCATAAGTACGTGATGCCACAGCAGGATTGTCGTTATATTTAGAGCTTAGTGCGCCCATAGCGTCGAATTGGCTTGATAGTGACCAATGTAATTCTTCACCGCCACCGGCGAATACTACGTCTTGCTTACCAAGCTGAATAAGCTCTAGCGCATTACCAATACAGTGGGCACTAGTTGCACACGCAGAGGCAATTGAATAGTTCACGCCACGAATTTTAAACGGTGTCGCTAAGCAAGCCGATACCGTAGATGCCATACAGCGGGGAACCATATATGGACCAACACGCTTAACGCCCTTTTCGCGAAGAATATCAGCAGAAAGCACTTGGTTTTCAGAAGACGCGCCACCTGAGCCAGCAATAATACCCGTGCGCTCGTTTGAAATGTCGCTTTCTTCTAAACCAGAGTCTGCAATGGCTTGTTGCATCGCCACGTATGCGTAGCCTGCCGCATCGCCCATAAAGCGCATAGCTTTACGGTCAATATGGTCTTTCAAATCGATGTCGATGTTGCCCCAAACTTGGCTGCGAAGGCCCATTTCGGCGAACTGTTCCGAAAATGTAATTCCAGACTTACCCGCTTTAAGTGAAGCAAGTACGTCTTCTTTATTTACGCCGATGCTTGATACGATACCAAGACCGGTGATAACTGCTCTTCTCATAGTTTACCCTTTGCGTTGTTGCGGCTTATGGTAACGATTTTGAATGGTAAAGTGGTCTGCTCTGCCAATTGCCATACTCAAATTATCCAAACTTCAGCGTTGCAATACCTGTTTCAATTCTGGGCTTGTGTGTATAAACAGGTAGTTTCCCACTTCCCTTCTTTTTCGTTTCTGCCGTCTTTGTCTAAGCTTTCTTGTTCAGAATATTTCCAATGTAGCACGAATGCACAGGGTCATGACCAGCGTTAATTTATACCTTCATAAAACCTTCAAAATAGCTTTAGCGGTTTCTTTTATTGACAAAAGTGAGCTCTAAGTTTGTTCTTAAATATTTTACCCGTATCTTCTCTAGGCAGGGCATCGAGTATTTGCAACATTTTAGGCCACTTGAACCGCGCCAGTTTGCCATCTAAATACCCATGTAGCGCATCAATCGACAGCGCATTGCCGGGTGAGCATTGAACAGCCACCACCACTTTTTCACCATACTCAGCATCAGGCACACCGAATACCGCACAGTCTGCAACCTCAAGCATTTCGATGATGACGCTTTCTATTTCAGCAGGAAATATATTGGCGCCACCTGAGATGATCATGTCTTTTTTCCTATCGCAAATATATAAGTAGCCATCTTCGTCCACATAACCCATATCGCCTAATGTCGTGAATTCACCAACATGTAAGTCGCTTTGCGTGCCCGTAGTATTGGTATATTTGAATGGCGCGAACATGGAAAGGTGCGCATATATAACGCCAACACCACCTACTTCGCACTCCTCTTTATCGTCGCTCAGTATTTTAATCGCGGCACCGGGAATGGGCTTACCCACAGAATTTGGCTTATCTAATGCTTCTTGAGATGAAATTAGGGTCATAAAGCCTAATTCACTAGCACCATAAGATTCATAGAAAATTGGACCAAACCAGTTAATCATTGCTTCTTTCACATCGCTTGGCAGTGCGGACCCGGTTGATAAGGCAAATCGCAAACTTGAAGTGTCGTATTTGCTTCTTATCGACTCGGGTAGTTTAAGTAGCCTCACCATCATAGTGGGAACAATATAGGCGTGAGTCAGCTTAAACCGCTCTATGTCTTGTAAAAAGCGTTCGGGGTCGAATTGAGGCTCAATGTATACATCAATATTACCCGCTGCTAAACAGCAGAGCGTAAGCGCGTGTGGTGCACTGTGATAAAGCGGTGCCGAGACGAAAAAGCGATCACCTATTGATAGCTGCATTAACGCTTCAGACAGCCCTTTAAATATTAAATAAGGGTCTGGCCGCGTTAGGTCTTCATCTCGCTTAATACCTTTGGGTTTTCCGGTGCTGCCAGATGTGTAGGGAAACATGCCCTTAAAGCGTTTTGGCGGTTCATCGTGGCGCGTTGCGTTTGGGGCAGCTAATAGCGTATCAAGACACTGGTACTGTTCCCCAGTTTTCGCCTCTGATGCTAACAGTGAATTATCTGTTAAATGATAGCGCTCTAAAATGCTTTCCGGCGTTTTAATCGTGTATATCACTGACAAGGTGGAAACTTGTAATAAGGTTTGGCGGTCATTCTCCCCCTTTAATAAATCGCGATGAGCGAACAGCACTTTAGCGCTGCAGTCGTCTAAAATAGGCAGAAGTTCGGCAACAGGGCTGTGCCAATTAAGCAGAACATAGCGCGAACCCACATATCGGCATGCCTCAACTATTTCAAATATATCGACATGGTTTCGCATAAAAATAGCTACCACATCGTTATCGCACACACCTTGCTCAGCAAGTGCACGTGCTATGATACGTGCACGATCATCCATTTCGTCTCTAGTGCGTTTGCAAATGCTTTGACCACATTGGTGAAACACGCCCGCCAT